>Ga0207849_100094_pt1 | contig 85953 bp, 81 predicted proteins | sample TtaePargueraPR_12_FD_187277 | JGI IMG/M metagenome (GOLD analysis project Ga0207849, IMG submission 187277) | Aerobic enrichment media microbial communities from Bioluminiscent Bay, La Parguera, Puerto Rico - Tt and P2 (4) (SPAdes) | ecosystem: Environmental > Aquatic > Marine > Unclassified ...
TTTAACTTGACAAATCAAAAATAAAACTCTCTCAAGAAACAGAGAAAAAATAGATGAAATTTTAGCAACCATTTTGTCCACTTGAAAAATAAAGGTCAAAAAAATCAACCATTTTGTCTATTAGACCTTAAATCTGAAAAAAATCAAAAGGCTTTTAAGCTTATTAAAAAATAAAACCCCATCAAGTTTGACTCAATGGGGTTTTGATAATCTAAAAAATGAATTTTTATTTTGCCGGTAGCACTTTGGTGCTTACTTCACCAAAGCCGATCCGAACACCGTCTTTTTCACAATGTCCACGCATAATTACCGTGTCTTTGTCTTGAATAAATTTGCGTTCTTCTCCACCTTTTAGTTTTACGGTTTTGCTACCTTTCCAAGAAAGCTCCAACATAGAACCGTAGGAATCCTCCGTAGGTCCGCTGATAGTTCCGGAAGCATACATATCACCGGCTTTAATATTACAGCCATTAATGGTATGGTGTGCTAATTGTTGGCTTTGGTTCCAGTACATGTATTTGTAATTGGAACGGCAGATGTTACTTGCCTCATCATGTCTTTCCGGTTGAATTAAGACCTCTAAATTTATGTCTATGTTTTTTTCACCTTGATATTCCAGGTAAGGAAAAACCTTTGGATCTTGCTCCGGTCCTTTTACGCGGAAAGGCTCCAAGGCATCTAAAGTTACAATCCAGGCAGAAATGGAAGAAGCAAAGTTTTTCGCCAAGAATGGTCCGAGTGGAACATACTCCCATTTTTGAATATCTCTTGCCGACCAATCGTTAAATAACACCATTCCAAAAATAAAGTCATCTGCTTCTTTGGTGCTAATGCTTTCACCTAAAGGTTTACCATCATAAGTAATAAAAGCCATTTCCAGTTCAAAGTCCAACAATTTACAAGGGCCAAAAACCGGTGGTTCGTCGTCTTTAGGCTTTTGCTGACCTTTAGGACGGTAAATTTCCTCACCGGATAAAATAATCGAGGAAGCTCTGCCGTGATAACCGACCGGAATGTATTTCCAGTTGGGCAATAGCGCATTTTCAGGGTCTCTAAAAAGTGTTCCCACATTGGTTGCATGTTCAATGCTGGAGTAGAAATCGGTGTAATCACCAACATGAACCGGCATTTCATTTTCAATTTCTGCGATGGGAATCAACACTTTTTCCTGATCTTCCTTTTTATTTTGCAAAGTATTGTTATCTGTGCTAAAAAGTTCAGCCAAACGATTTCTCAACATTCTGGTACCGTCTTTTCCCTTTTTCATTAATTGATTGAGGCGATTATTGTCGAAATCGGCTTGTTCAAAACCTAAACCGTCTAAATAGCCCAGTTGAAACAAGACTAATAAGTCAATGGCAAAGTCGCCAATTCTACTGGCAGCTCTTGCAGAAAGTTGCTTGTTTTTTACAATTCCAAATGGCAAATTTTGAATAGGGAAATCAGAGGATTTATCGACCTCAACCCATGATTTAAGTGCAGGATTATTTGCTGTTATATTCATATTTAATTTTCGAATTTAAATTGAAGGACAAATGTAAGACATTCAAAAGGCTTAAAAAAAGATGCAACTTAAAGATTGCTTTTAGCGTCAGTTGAAAGACGACTTTGTTAAAATATTTAGGTCAACTTTAAGGAAAAGTTGTATTCTACTTATAACATAGTTAAATTAGCGCATTAAAATTTTATAATTTCTTATTATCCGATTTATGAAAAAGTTATTACACCTTGCGGTTTCTTTTGTTTTATTGTTTGGAGTTAATCTTTCACTAAAAGCTCAAAATTCTTCTATTCTGTTTTGTGAAGATTTTAATACGATTCCATGGCAGATGACAACCAGTGGAAACCCGGCGGCTGATGCTCCTTTGTTTACTCCTGATAGTAATGTCTACAGAGGTGGGATGCAGTACTCTGCTACTGATACAGTTGGGTATCACTATGATGGTATCCCAATTCAATCCTACTTAACTACACCAGTAATTTATGGAATTGATACTCCAAATTTTGTAGGTATTAATTTTTATCATATTGCCTATATAGAAACTGCAGATCGAGTATATGCTGAAGTAACCTTTGATAATGGAAATACCTGGATTAGATTGAATCAAAATTATTATGAAGGTAGTTCTACTTTACTTTCCGGTGGAGGTTTTTCAAAATTGAGCCAACCTTTTTTATGGAAGTTTATTCCAAATAACGATACGAACTTCGTTTGGAATAATAACAATGCTGCTTGGGTGCAGGAAGAGTTTGACTTGCAACCTTTAATTGATGCTAATAATGCAGATTCTATGCAAGTGCGAATTGTATTGGAGGATAATCCTTCGAGTTTCCCGGGTAGAGTAGGCGAGCATAGATATTATATCGATGACTTTTGTGTTTTTGGTTCAGATTGTCCTCCAGGTGATCCTGAGCTTTCGGTTAATGAGCCGGATAACTACCCAAATCAATATATTAACAACGTATATTTAGAAGGACCGTATCGATTTAATGTAAACGCTACTTCACCTTCTACTATTGATTCAGTGTATGTAGAATACACGGTTAAAAGAGATACAAGTATAAATGGTGGTGGAAACTTTGTGGTTGTGGAGGACTCTATTGCAATTTTAGCTTTTAAAGGAGGTACAAGTTATCAAGGTGAAATTTCTGCAAACTCTACACAAATTGGAGATTCAGTTTTTTGGAGAGTGAAAGCAATTGATGCTAGTCCTTGTGCGAATGTTTCTTACGATCCTAATCAAGGATATAATGAGTTTGAGGTTAGGGGTAACTTGCCAATATCCTGTAATACTACACCCATTTCATCATTGCCTTATGTTGAAACATTTGACAATTGGATTATGACTTCTGCTTTTGAAAATATGCAGAATGACTGGCAAAATGTTGAAGGTGATTTCCATAATTGGTGGTTGTGGAGAGATTCGACTCCTACACCGCAAACTGGGCCTAAAGACGATTACCCGGGTGGAGGGCAATACCTGTATGTAGAAACAACAGGGTATTACGATAGTACAGCCTTTTTATTGACACCTTGTATTGATTTTTCCGAGATTCAGAACGCTAAGGTTCGCTTTTACCTTCACCAGTTAACCGATGGAACCGATACCGTATGGGTAGATGTATTTAATACAACCCCTCAGCCGGGCTTTCCTTATGGTAGATACGATGAAAACATTGTTCCTCCAATCCCTGGAAATAAAGGTGATCGTTGGTTACCTGTAGAATTTACAACATTTCCTTACAGGGGAAAAGTTACTCAAATTAGAATTAGAGCAAAACCTTCTAAAACCAGTGAGCAAAGTGATATTGCACTAGATTCTTTTTCTATTGTTACAGCGCCTTTAGTTGATTTAAGAGCTGAGCGAGTGGTGATTGGGCCTTATTTGCCGGAAGGAGAGCAGACTTCGGTGGTGGTTAACGTTCAAAATCAGGGTGTTTATCCAACCGACTCTATTACTTTTAACTATGATGTTATTATGGAGAAAACTGGTCTGATTCACGATTCCGGTAGAAACATTGGTTGGAAAGGAGTTATTCCTCCCGGAGAAGATTCAGCAATTTCATTAGACTCTAAACCATTTATAACTCCATTAGGACAGTATACAATTGTTGCTTGGCTGGAATATGCAGGTGATGAAGTGCCGTCAAATGATACAACTCAGCAACGAACTTATGGTTTAGCACTTAAAGACGGTTCGTTTTACTTTGAAACCTTTGATGAACCCAATAGAGATACTATTTTTACAGCTATTGGCGACCCTGATACTTTAACTAATTTTTGGGAGTTTGGAACTCCATCTTATGATAAAACAAATTCAGCCTTTTCTACTCAGTCATACAATACTCCTTATGCTGATTTTAACTGTTGGGATATTTTGTTAGATCGACCATTTGTAGGAGATGGAAATACTGTTCAATTGGTAACTCCATTTATCGATTTCTCAAATACTCAAAATCCAATCTTGTCTTTCTTTAATAATAGAGATATTGACTTAAATAAGGCAGGTGTATACATAGAGTATTCTCTAGACAGAGGCTTTACCTGGGATTCTGTTCCTGCGTTTAATGATCCGGGGCGAAAGAAGTGGTATAACAGCTCTCTTTCAGCAGGAGGATTTGGTGGTCAGCCAATTTTTTCAGGTACCACTCGCCACATGCTTGGTAGCTGGAACGGATGGGTTGAGTCTGAATTAAGGTTACCTACTAATATTTTTGCAGGTCAGCCAAACGTGCTTTTCCGTTTTATGTTCTTTGCCGAAGACTTCCAGGATGTTGCTAACGGTTTTAATAGTAATGATGGAATGAGTATTGATAATTTCCACGTTTTCGATGAAATGCCAACTGATATTGAAGTTCAACATATTATTAAGCCTGTTAACGAATGTGATTTGGATAGTATTGAGCGTTTTACTACGGCTTTTAAAAACAGAGGGCAAAGTGTAATTAACACATTTGATGTTCAGTATGTAGTGAAACATATTCCTACAAATACAACGGTGACCAAAAGCGAAACTGTTAATAAAACAATCCAACCTAGAGATACCGGTATTGTTGAATCTACAGTAGATTTTGACATGCGTGCTTTAGGTGACTATGAAGTGAAGGTGATTGTAACAAATTTACAAGGTGATGCTTATTCACAAAATGATACAGCCATAAAATATGTTGAAAACATTGATGGTTGCTGGATGGTTTTTGAAGCTGTAACCGCAGCATTTGAAAGACCTGAAATTCAGGACTCCAGTTATTGGAGGTTTGAGTATACTTCAGGTGGCAGAGAGTATTATATTACAGATAATTATGTAGACTTAGAACCTTTCGATACAAATAGAATAGATGTATGTTTTAGAAAGGATGCTGATGTTGTATTTGATTTAGGCGATGTTGATACGGCAATTGTAGATTATTCGCTCTATGCCTATGATGGGGAAGAGGATACTATATTTGTTCAGCAACAATTTGGAGGTCCGGAGTCTCCTATTCAAGAGTTTCATTGGGTATGTCCTTTTGAAAGAACTGCAAAAACTATTGCGATTTATATCGATAATGAGGATGAACAGCCTCCTATTGCAAAAGACTATTTATTTGAAATGGAGTTCTTGAACAATGGCTTGGACTCAATTCGAGAAATATATTTAGGAATGAGCATTGATGGAGTAAAGCTTAGACCCGATACGCTCACTATATTTAATGCACCGGTGATTGAATACAACCGAAAATCCGGTAGGATTGGTTTTGGCTTCCATCATTTAGGTCCCGGGCGTCATGAGATTAAAGCCTGGACACACGATCCAAACTTTAAACAAGATCAGTTGCCGGAAGATGATACTTTAACACGGTATTTTACAATCCTCGATACCTTTAAATTAGATGGTGATGGTACAATACTAGATACAGATAATCAGCTTAGACCGGTAGAGCCCGGGGAGTATTGCACCGATTTTGAATTTGATAATCCAGCAGACTCCACCGGTTGGTTGTTTGCTAAATTTCCAAATTGGTATCAATATGGCTATTCTTTTGAGATAGCAACACCTTCAACGCCAAACATAAATGGTGCAAGAAGTGGGAGTAATGCCATGGTAACGGATGCAGATGATGACTACATCAATTTTGACTCATCGGCAGCTTACTCTCCATTAATACCATTTAAAAAGGACTCTTGTTATTTATTAAGTTTCCATCATAATTACTATTTCGAAGGAGATTTTAACGATGGAGCTCAAGTGCTGTTAAGTTTAGATACAGGTTTTACTTGGAAAAATCTAAACAGAAGAATTGTTGATGTGGGAGATACTTTATTGCAACAAGGTTGGTATAACACCCGACATGTTATTGCTATTGAAGATAATAATAAGAATGCAGGTTGGTCCGGCCAATCTGGTGGATGGGTGCATGCTCAGACTTATATTCCATCATACTCAGATGCTTTTGCAAGACTTGCTTTCCGTTTTGCTTCTGATGGTAATTATGTAGCAGACGGCTGGGCGATTGATGATTTTTGTATGAGACCTATTGATCCTACAAATTGTTTTGCAGTTGGTTTAGGTGAGAAAGAGTTAGATGAAGATCAACTATATCTCGGGCAGAGCGTACCTAATCCTGCAGTAACTAATGTTGAGATTCCTTATTATTTGCCGAAAAGTGGAAATGTTTACTTTGAAGTAACTAATATGATGGGACAAAAGGTAAGAGAAATGAATATGTCAAAATCTCATGGAAATCACCTTATGAAGCTAGATGTTAGTGGTCTAGGTTCGGGAGTGTATTATTATTGGATAATCTTCGAAGGACAAAAGTTGAGTAAAAAAATGATTATTACTAAATAGATATTATGTTAATCAATTAATTATAGAAAAAGTTGGCTAATTTTAGTCAACTTTTTTTATAGGTATTAGAATTTGATTTGCAAAGCTAAATACATTCAATATTTAAAATTGACGGATTATGAAACAGTTTATATTACTTCTAACATTTGTGTTAAGTATTTCTCTTCAAGGACAAACAGTATTGTTTAGTGAAAACTTTGATGGCACTATTCAAGCTGTAAGGACTTATGCAGCCAATAGTAATAATACATGGTCATTAACTAACACTCTTCAAAACAGCGGAACTCATTCTGATTCAGCGATAGTTATTCAATCCGATAGTCTATTTTTGGAAACGGATGTTATTGATGCTAGCGCTTTTTCTTTTGTTGAGTTAAGTTTTGATCACATTTGTAAGATAGATTTTTTCGATGGAGCTGCAATTCAACTTTCAGTTGATAGTGGCATAAGTTGGACAACTTTAACAACAGCTGAGTATTTAGGAAATGGAACCTTATTCCAAGATAGGTTTAGCGCTATTAGTTATAGTGCATGGCAAGCGAGTCAAGGTAGTGCTACTCCAACCAATAGTTGGTGGAGAACTGAGCAGTTTGATTTATCTGCCTTGGCTGCAAATGCATCAAAATTGAAAATTAGATTTGTACTGGTTGATGAAGACAATACAGGTGCAATGGGCAACTATGGTTGGTTAGTAGATAATATTGAAGTGATTGGCTCAGCTTGTGAAACTATTGACCCAAGCATTCAGTTAACATCTACAAATTTTCAAGGAATAGTTTACAGCACCGGCCCGTTTTTAATTCAAGCAGATGTTCAAGATGCAAGTGGAATAGATACTGTAGAATTGGCGTACAGTGTAAATAATGGACCTAAGATTTATTTACAAATGCAAAATACTAGTGGCAATAACTATGAAGTGAATATTCCGGCTATGACGGCAGGAGACTCTATTTGTTACTTTATTAGAGCAAAAGATGCGACGACCTGTGGAGGGAATGAGAGTTTCTATCCTACAAATTCATGCATTTCCTTTATAGTTAAAAATACACCACCACCAATTTGTCAAGGTACTCCTGTGTTTAATTTCGACTACTTAGAAACCTTTGCTTCTTTCACTCCGGGAAATGGTACTAACACTCCGGGAAGTTTAAATAATAACTGGGTCAATGAAACTGGTGATGATCATGATTGGTGGGTGTATGATAACGCAACATCATCTACAGCAACAGGTCCTACTTCTGATCACTCTTTAAATGATGCCAATTATCTATATGTTGAAGCTTCCAGTAGATTTAATCAGACGGCTATTTTAAGTTCACCATGCTATGATTTAAGTGGCACATTGGCACCTAAGTTAGGGTTTTGGTACCACATGTATGGAATTAATATGGGGTCATTAGAAGTTGAAGTATATCATCAAGGAAATTGGTCTCAATTATTGCCTTTAATTAGTGGGGATCAAGGTAACCAATGGAACTATATAACAGTCGACTTATCTAATTACGTTGGTAGTTTTATTAAAATAAGATTTGTTGCTATAACTGGAAATAACTTTAGAAGTGATATTGCAATTGATGACATTGAGATTTTTGAACCGCCTGCAAATGAAGTTGCTTTAAAAGGTGTTTTCTCACCAAGTCCACTCGGTTGTAGTGGAAGTGCCCAAGAATATTTAACTGTAACAGTCAAAAATGAAGGTAGAGTAGCTCAGAGCGTAATTCCTATGGCTTATAAGTTGAATAGCGGCGCAGTGGTTAGAGATACCTTACGCATGAATCTTCAGCCTGCTAGTCAAGCAAATTTCACTTTTCAGCAGACAGTAAATATGAGTAGTAGTGGAAGTTATTCTTTTAATATTTGGCATGAATTATCCACTGATGCAGATAATAATAATGATTCAATCATTAATTATTTAATATCTTCTCGACCCTCATCAATAAATTTTCCGGATACAACCAATTTTGAAAGTTTTACTGTAGGTACACCCGGGCTTTTTGCAAATGGATGGGAAAATAATCCTAATGATTTTCATGATTGGTATGTTCACCAAAGTAATACGCCTTCTTTAAATACCGGTCCCGCCGGAGATCATACTACGGGCTTCGGTAAATATATTTATATTGAGGCGTCTACGTTTACTAATCAGGAAACATCTGTTCTTAGTAAGTGTTACGATATTAATAACTTAAATAAACCGGAATTGAAATTTTCTTACCACATGCTTGGTCTGGATATGGGAGACTTGCATTTAGATATTAGTGTGAATGGTATTTTTATTCAGGATATTATGCCTGTAATTTCTGGAAACCAAGGGAGCAGTTGGAGTAATCAAATCGTAGATCTCTCACCGTTTAAAGGAGTGGTAAAGTTAATTTTTAGAGGTAAAGTTGGAAATGATTATAGAAGTGATATAGCTATAGATGATGTTATTGTATACGATGCACAGCCGGTTGGTATTGGCGAATTGAGTGGTGTAGAAAAAGTAGATTGGGAGATTTATCCAAATCCAACAAATGGAAATTTTACAATTAGCGGTTTAAATTCAAATACTAGGTTGAAAATATATAATTCTATGGGGGAAATAGTTCATAGTTCAATGGTTTCAGTTGAAAATGAGGTGCTAAAAATTAATCATTTGTCAAATGGCTTATATTTTGTAGAAGCTATAGAAGAGTCCAAACGTTCAGTAAAAAGATTAATCGTTCATTGATACAAAAAAAGAGGCCTAAGGCCTCTTTTTTTGTTCTTTATAATTGTTAAGCAAATAAAGGAAAGCTATTCATAAGCTCGTTGACTTCCTTTTTTATACTTTGGAATGCTTCTGACGCTTCATCTTCAGTTAATGCTCGATCGACTAGCTCTATAATTTTGGGAATGTCGTTTTCTTTCACTCCACGAGTAGTGATTGCCGGACTTCCAATTCTGATACCTGAAGTAATAAATGGAGATTTATCATCGAAAGGAACCATGTTTTTATTGACAGTTATGTCACACAAACCTAATAAACGCTCAGCTTTTTTACCGCTAATTTCTTTATTTCTTAAATCAATTAGCATACTGTGATTATCTGTCCCACCTGAAATGACCTGATAGCCTCTTTTAACAAACTCATCAGCCATTATTTTTGCATTTTTAATGACTTGCAAGCAGTATTCCATATAATCATCAGAAAGTGCTTCTCCAAAAGCAACCGCTTTAGCAGCAATTACATGCTCTAATGGGCCGCCCTGAGTTCCAGGGAAAACTGCAGAATCGAGAATGGAAGACATCATTCTAATTTCTCCCTTTGGAGATTTCAATCCCCAAGGATTTTCAAAATCATTTCCCATCATGATAACCCCACCTCTAGGGCCTCTTAATGTTTTGTGTGTAGTTGAAGTTACAATATGACAATGCGGAAGTGGGTCGTTTAAAATACCTTTTGCAATTAATCCGGATGGGTGAGAAATATCTGCCAGCAAAAGAGCACCTACTTCATCAGCAATACTTCTTAAACGCTCATAATCCCAGTCGCGAGAATAGGAGGATGCGCCACAGATAATCATTTTAGGATTAACTTCTTTTGCTTTTTCAGCTACTTTATCGTAGTCTATTACACCACTTTCTTTCTCTACTCCATAAAAGTTGGGTTGGTATAACTTTCCAGAGAAGTTGACCGGAGAACCGTGAGTTAAATGACCTCCATGCGATAAATCAAAACCTAAAATTGCGTCACCAGGTTTTAAACACGCCAACATTACTGCAGCATTGGCTTGGGCTCCGGAATGTGGTTGAACATTAGCCCATTCAGCATTGAATAACTCTTTGAGCCTGTCAATGGCCAGTTGCTCTACTTTGTCCACTATTTCGCAGCCTCCATAATAGCGTTTACCCGGCAAGCCTTCTGCATACTTGTTGGTCAAAACAGAGCCCATTGCGTTTAAAACGGATTGACTAACGTAATTTTCTGAGGCAATTAATTCTATACCTCTTCTTTGTCTTTCTCCTTCTTGATTGATGAGGTTAAAAACGGTTTCGTCTTTTATCATTTGAGTGTGTTTGTATTCAACATATTTTGAGAAATGTCAAATTTAAGTAAATCAATCGCCCAATAAACGAAAAATAAAAGCTGAATAAAACTTATATTTGATTTTTAAAAATGAATAAATATGTTGATTTCAAGATTTAGATTTGCTTTAGTTTTTTCATTGATAGCTATGTTTGTTGTAGCTTGTACTCCTGAAGACGGTGACACAGGCCCCGTTGGTCCGGTTGGGCCTCCCGGTCCTGCTGGTGGCGGCCCTCAAGGTCCTGCCGGTGAAGACGGAGAAGATGGGGTAGATGGAAAAGACGGAAATGCGAATGTTCAGGCCTATGTTTTTACGGTGTTGAATTCAGATTATGATATTTATACGAATCAAACCCAGACTTTCTACATGCATAGAGATACATTGAGTTTGAGTGAAATTGACTTAGAAGTAGTTGATGATGGCACGGTACAACTATTTAGAAGAACCCCAAGTAGCTCTGTTTGGAGTGCAATGCCTTATTATAGAGGGGGCTTGGCTTATAATTTCTCTTATGAAATTGGGGAGATTCAAATTGAGGTAAGTTATAATAATTCTGCTCCGATTGGTGTTGGAGACTCTGAGTTCAAAGTAGTAGTAATCCCTCCTGCCGCCATGATTGATGGAGTAGATCATAGCGATTATGAAGCCTTAGAAGCTGTTTACGGAATTGAATAATTGAATTTAATTGATATCAAAAAGGGGAGCTTTTCGCTCCCTTTTTTTATGTCTGAACTTCTGATTAAATTAGTTGTTTATTGAATAAAAAAAGAAGAATGAGTTTAAGTGTATACAGAAAAAATCAACAAGCTATAGGTCAGTTTAACGGTGGTGAAATTTTGGAAAATAAACCCATTGGCTTTCCGCGGGAAGGAGGTCATTTAAAACCTTACTCCAATTTATTTTATTGGTCACACGCCTGGAGTGATGCAGGAAGTACAATTGGCTTACACCCACATCAGGGTTTTGAAATCTTGTCATTTGTTTATGAAGGAAGCATTGAACATTTCGACGATGGAGCGAATGAATGGAAGAAACTCAATACCGGAGCAGCCCAAATTATTCGTTCCGGAAAGGGAATTTCACACTCAGAGAAACTCAATGCAGGAGCTCATATGTTTCAAATCTGGTTAGATCCTAACCTGAGCGAAACACTTCAAATTCCGGCTTCCTATAATGATTATGCGTTGAGTGAATTTCCGGTAATCAACGAAAATGGAATCGAAAAAGTAATTTATGCAGGAGAAAAATCTCCAATGAAAATGCATACTAAAGGAGTAGATATTCAACAACTCTCCATAAATAAAGGAGTTCATAAAATAGCTTTAGACGAAAATAAAATTTACTCCATATACATTATGCAAGGTAGTTTAAAAGTGAATAATGAAGAGCTAGAGCAAGATGACTTTTTCTTATTAAGCGATGAAAATAAAGTAGAAATCAATGCTACTGAAAAGCTAGACCTTTTTCTTTTGGCTAATCCAAAAAAAGTGGATTACTTTACCTACGCTCAACAAATGATGTAATCGAAAAATGAAGAAAACTGCCCTAATCACCGGAGCAAGCTCCGGAATCGGAAAAGCTTGTGCCGAGCTTTATGCTAAAAATCAATATAACATAATTATTACCGGCAGGAGAGAGGAGCGATTAAGCCAACTGAAAGCTGAATTAGAAAGTACTTATTCAGTGGAGGTCTTGAGCCTTTGTTTTGATGTTCGCTCGAATGATGAGGTAGTAAAAGCATTTGAAAGCTTAACTGGAAAGTGGAAGGGTATAGATGTTTTAGTAAATAATGCCGGCTTAGCAAAGGGACTTTCAAGCATTCAAAATGGAGACATAGACCATTGGGAGCAAATGATTGACACCAATGTGAAAGGCCTTCTTTATGTATCTAGGGCCATTATCCCTTTAATGATTAATCAAAAGTATGGTCATATTGTGAATGTTGGCTCTATTGCAGGGAAGGAAGTTTATCCCAATGGAAATGTGTATTGCGCAACAAAGCACGCAGTAGATGCACTAACTAAAGCTATGAGAATAGATCTTTTACCACATAAAATTAAGGTTTCAGCAGTTTGTCCGGGGGCGGTGGATACGGAGTTCTCTGAAGTTCGCTTTGATGGAGACAAAGAAAAAGCTGACAAAGTTTATCTTGGTTATGAGCCGCTTAAAGCTGAGGACATTGCAGATGCCATTTACTTTATGACCTCTCGTCCGGCACATGTTAATATTAATGACTTATTAATTATGCCAACAGCTCAAGCTAGTGCAACACAGTTTGATAAAAATTAAAAAGGTAAAATTTGATTTTCTAGCTGCTCAACTTCCTCCTTTAAGTCAATATTGCTTTCGGATGAGAATTGCTCAATATCATTCTTTAGTTTTTTTAAAAACTTCTGGTTTGCTTCACTATCAATATTAAAAGGTCGATGATGCAGACTTTGGTTAAATTTTTCAATTTGTTGAACATATTTATTTGTCTTTTCAGAAAAGTAAGCATTAGAAAACTGTTTCCAAATGTACTTTATGGCTGTATCGTTGGGGTGAAGCAAGTCTTCATTGTAAAAACGATAATCCCTTAAGTCATCAATCATAATCTCAAAGGAGGGGAAGTAGCTACAACCCTCGTTTTTTGAGCAAATTTGATGAATGGCTAAATTTAAAGTTGATTTGCTTAATTGATTTTCAATAAATCCATCTTTTAAATGTCGAACAGGACTAATTGTGAAAATAAAATTAAAGGCTTGTCCATAATCACTTTCAAGTTTTATTTTCATTGCATTAAAAGAGTTGACAATTTCTTTAACACTTAAAATTCGCTTGTTAAATAAAGCAGAGGGCTGTTTATGACAGTTGTTTGTTATTTGTTGATTGGATTTAAGTTCATGCACCCAAGCTGTTCCATAAGTCAGAAAAACAATTGGTTTTTTATTTAATTGCTCTAATTGAGAATGATAAGCTTTTTCTACATGGGCTACAAAATCTTCTTTGGTTAATGAGTTAAACTTCGAGTGGAAATCATAGTGGTAGTATAGCTCATCAGTCAGTTGAATGTCTTCAAAGTTCTTATTTAATTGAAAATAATCTAAGCTCAAATGCTGATGAAGTGAAATTGGGTTGTAGGCAATTCCCAGTGGATTCACAACTGCATCAAATTTGTTTTCCTTTAACTTATTGCCAATATGATCGGAAAAGCAAGAACCTATTAATAAAATAGAATCTTGATGACTTATTTTTCTTTCTTGCTTATGAATCTTTATTTCTGTGCGTAATTTCATTTTTCAAAGCTCTGACAAATTAACTAATTTTAGCCTCAACTATGCAGAAACTTTACGGCGAAGAAATTAACAAGGAGAAAGCTCCAAAATGGAAGAATAAGCTTCATGAAGTTATTTTCGAGGCAGATACTCCTATGGGGAAACTCTTTGACGTGATTTTGCTTTGGGCAATTTTAATCTCAGTGGTGGCTGTAATGTTGGAGACCGTTGATTTTATTCGATTAGAATACGGCTTATTGCTCTACATCATTGAATGGACACTCACCGGACTTTTTACGATTGAGTATTTATTGCGTTTGCTAGCAGTTGGCAAACCCATAAAGTACGCAACCAGCTTTATGGGAATCATTGATTTATTATCGACCATTCCTACCTATATAGGTTTGTTTATAGCCGGACCGCAATATATGTTGGTGTTAAGAACCGTGCGTTTGCTACGTGTTTTCAGGATTCTTAAGTTGAGAAGGTATGTGTCAGAGGCTCAAGTGCTAATTAGCGCTATAAAATCCAGTATGGCTAAGATAACTGTGTTTATTGGAGCGGTGATTGTGTTAGTCTTAATTATGGGTACAGTGATGTACATTGTGGAAGGTCCAGACAATGGGTTTACAAGTATTCCATATAGTATGTATTGGACAATTGTTACGATTACCACGGTAGGTTATGGAGATATTGCTCCGCAAACTGCTTTAGGACAAACTATTGCTTCATTTGTAATGTTGTTAGGGTATGGGATTATTGCCGTTCCTACCGGGATTGTAACTTCTGAATTAAGCAGGGCTAAACAATTAAAAGAAATCAGTACACAAGCCTGCCCTCAGTGTTCTAGAGAGGGGCACGATAAAGACGCCAAGCATTGTAAATATTGTGGGGCGGATTTGTAGTCTTATTTTGAAGCAAACTCTTCTTTTGAGTTCAAAGAAATGGAATCTAGCTCTTTCTTCAATTTTTGCATTTTTTGCTGAAACTCCTCTTTGTGTTCTTTTTTAACAGGTTCGGCAGAAGGGAAATCTTGTTTTAAATGGTCTACTTGTTTACCATTTTTCCAAAATCGATAACACACATGCGGACCGGTGGCTAATCCTGTGCTGCCAACATAGCCAATAATATCTCCTTGTTTTACATAGTCGCCAACTCTTGCTTTGCGTTTACTCATGTGTAGGTATTGTGTGGTGTAAATACTATTGTGTTTAATCTTAACATAATTACCATTGCCTCCGGTATAACTTGAAGCAATTACTTGTCCATCGCCGGTGCTCATAATGGGTGTGCCTGTTGGTGCAGCATAGTCGGTTCCTAGGTGTGCTTTCCATCTTTTTTGAACCGGATGAAAGCGACGCATGGTATAGCGCGAACTTAGTCGGCTAAATTTTAATGGCGATTTTAAAAATGCTTTTCTCAAGCTGTTGGCAGCTTCGTCAAAGTAATCTTCTTTACCGTCTTGATCAAAGTAAAAGCCGTAGAAAGTTTCATCAAAATGATTGAACTCAACGGCTATAACCCTGCCAATGCCAATGGCTTGGTTGTCTACATATTTTACTTCGTAAATAGCTTTATACCAGTCGCCTTTTTGAATTCTGTAAAAGTCAATCGACCAGGCAAAAATTTCTGAAAGTTCTACAGCTAGCGCCGGAGAAGCATTGGCTGCTTGTAAACTTTCGTATAAGGAAGAATAAATAACTCCGGAAACACTTTCTTGACGAATTTCAACTTCTTTTTCTCCTTTGTAAATTGAAATGCTATCACTTAGGTCGTAAACAATGTAGTCAACTGCATTTGGTTGGTAAACAAAGTAGGAGGCTTTTTTTAGGCTGTCTTTAGAGGCAAAAACGGTGTATTTTTTTCCTGCGCGCATCTGGCGAACATCAAACACTTCTTTTGATTTTTCAGCTAATTGATCTATGGTAACATAATCAATGTTGAAGCTTAGTAAGATATTAGCTAGAAACTCATTGGGTTTTATCTTGGCTTCTACAATGTGAAAAGAGTCGATTTCAATTCCGAACTGAGTTTGGGGTTCTGCAAGCAATAAAGTATCTGCATTTTGTTCAGCTTTTGCCTTGTACGCTTCTTCAATTTTTTGATCTTTTTGGTACTTGTTAATAAACAGTAATACCGAAACAGTTAAAAGTAAAAATAAAATACTGCTGATTAATCGAATCTTTTTCTTCATCTAAAAGGCTGTGCTTTTTTTGGTAAAATTAATGCTTTGTTAGCGTTTTTCTTAGCCGATTTGTTGCTTGATTTTAAAAATGCCATACCTTTACTTTTGAGATTTATTTTAATTAAGCATTTTACTATCTGTGAACCTTAAACCCAAATATATTATTGTTTTTTTTATTGCATTGACTTACTTGATGCTTCATATTTTAAAAGTTCAATTTACACCATTTTTTCTTTATGGTATGTATTCAAAAGCGGTTGGGGAAGTTGACACACTTGTAGCCTATGAAATAGAAGTTGATAAAACCACCTATTATCCTTTTGACTTTGGAAGAGAAAAGATGGAATTGATTTTAGGACCTTTAGATTATTACAATAATCATTTAAGATTGAATGGGCAAGATCCCGTAGAGCACTTTGTGTTAACCAAGCGACCTCATTGGAATGAAAGTGAATTGTTCAATCAAATTGGCGAAAAAGTATTTACCAAGTCGGAAGAGCTGCAAAGGTTTCCACTTTGGTACAAAACAATTTTGGAGCGAAGTTTAAGTAAGAAAATTAATCACTTAATTGTTTATGAAGTGAAATACACCTATACGAATTATGGCTTGAAAACTATATCTAAAAATAGGCTAATTGATTTATGAAACAGCTTAACTATATGGTTGTTCAGCATTACAGTTTGCTTAATAAGTTATTCTTTGGCTTTGTAATCTGTATTTGGTTGATTAGGTTATATAATGACTTATTATTACATCAACTAAATCAGCCGGTTTTACCGTACGAGGGTAGAGATCCCTTTTATTGGATGATGGTTGGTTTGCAGATTCCTCAGTTTATTGTGGGCTCTAAATTTCTTTCATTAGCAGTCGACTTCTTGATGTTGACCTCTGCTTTAGGGAGCTTGTTCTTTCAGCGAATTAAACTGTTTAATATTCTTTTTGTACTAAGTTATTTTATCTATTTTTTTGTTTCTAACACTTTTCTCGGACATCATTTTCATAGTGTAGGAGTACTTTTTGTCAGTTTAATGTTTCTTTTTAAAAAAGACTCTAAACGATTTATTCAAGCATTTGAGCTGATTAGATACTATTTCTTTTTTATGCTCTGTTCAGCCTTTTTGTGGAAATTAGTAAGAGGCAATTTATGGGATTTAGACCACTTTAGCAATATCTTGAAAATACAGCATGTTCATTTTTTGCAAGCTAATCCCTCGCATTGGAAAGCGGATATGATTGTTCACTTAATCAACAATGAAAGCTTAAGTTTTCTACTTTGGATTTCTTTGATGGTTCTCCAAGGAATATTTTTTATTGGGTTTTTTACGAAGAAGTACGACGGACTTTTACTTCTGTCTTACTTGTTTTTTATCGTTGGAAGCTGGTTGTTTATGAGTATTTTAAATCTCGATAACTTAAGCTGGTTTCTTGTTTTACTTCCTTTTGGCTTTCTAGTTTTATCGAAGAATAAGGCTATTAAAAAAAGGCAGTTTAACTCCCTAATTCAAGTTTCTTAATCAACCTTTGCCACCGGATTAGCCAAGTTTTTATAGTCAGTTAGCTCCATACGAATTGAACCTACTAAAACTTTAGCTTTAGCTAATACGGGTATTTTATTTTTGTCATTGGTGATGTATACTGTTAAGTCATCATCATCTTCAAAAATCCTTCCTTCTTGAACTACCGGATGAAAGACCATACAGTCAAATTTCCCCATTCCGATTTTAATATTCTTAGTTCCCGCATATCGTATGCGGAGAGGATAGATTTCTTCATCTACAAAAGAGTCGAAGATGAAAATGTCGCCTTTTTTAGCATTTGAGAAATCAATGGTGCGGGCATAATAAAAAGCTGAAAGCATATCTTGAATTCCGTGAGGAACCTCGTAAGTCTCATTGTCCTCGTTTTTTACATAGCCTTCATCTTGAAAAAATTGATAATCTTGAGCTTTTTTATAGCCCCCTTCATTAATTCTTCTAATAAACAACCACGGGAAAATGCCCTCTTGGTCGATATAGGTTTCATAGCGATCTCTTACTTTAAAAAACCAATCAAAGGCGCTGATGCTTCTACCGGTTCCAACAATGTGAAATAAATCTCGGTTCTTAACCTTTTGCGGAGTGTTTTTTACTTCAAGTTTTGCTACCCCGGCATTCATAAATCCATAAGCAAGCTTGTATTCTAAAATTTCACCTGCCTTAAAAGCTGTATTATTTATTTTTCGAAAACTGTACTCTTTTTCCGGATTCGTATCATTAGAGGAACTTTGAGCAAAGGCAAAGAGGCTACTGCTAATTAGCAATAGTGTTATATTGAAAAGTGCAAATCGTTTCATATTTTTTGAAGTTAAAAGATTCATCACTGTAATTTCAAAGTTTATGCCATAAATTTAAATGCCATCTAATTTGCTCACTAGGTCCCAAATAACAACTCCCGCGCTTACTGAAATGTTGAGCGAATGCTTAGTGCCTTTTTGAGGAATTTCAATTACTCCATCACACTGATTAATTACTTTTTGCTCAACACCTTTTACTTCATGACCAAAAATAAGTGCAATTTTTTCGTCGGACAAGGGCTTGAATTCGTTTAGCATTATGCTATTTTCTGTTTGCTCAATGGCGTACACTTTCCAGCCATCTTCTTTTAGTTTTTTGACGGCAGTTTGAGTTTCTTCAAAATAAGTCCAATTAACAGACTCAGTAGCGCCTAAAGCAGTTTTGTTAATTTCTCTGTGCGGGGGCTTTGCTGTAATTCCACATAGGTAAACTGCTTCAATGGCAAAAGCATCAGCGGTTCGAAAAACCGACCCAATGTTGTTTAAGCTTCTCACATTGTCTAAAATTGCAATAAGTTGATTCTTGTCTTCTTTTCTAAAACTTTCTATGTCGAGTCTGCCAAGTTCCTCGTTGGCTAATTTTCTGTTCATTGAGTGAAATAATTTCTGTGAAAAACTATTGAAAAATATGTGCCGTAAAAGTAAGAATACAGGAGCCAACTTCTTATTTTAGTCCACTAAAGATTCTGATTTGAGTAAAGCAAAAAAGACAAAAAAAACGGCAAAGGAAACCCCTTTGATGAAGCAATATTATCAAATAAAAGGAAGGTATCCGGATGCATTACTTTTATTTAGAGTAGGCGATTTTTACGAAACTTTTGGCGAAGATGCCAAGGTTGCAGCTGAAGTTTTGGGAATCGTATTAACAAAAAGGCACAATGGATCTGCGAATGAAATAGCTTTGGCCGGTTTTCCGCATCACTCTCTGGAAACCTATTTACCTAAATTAGTTCGAGCCGGACATCGAGTTGCCATTTGTGATCAGTTAGAAGACCCTAAGCAAACCAAAACAATTGTAAAAAGAGGAATTACTGAATTAGTTACTCCCGGAGTTTCCTATAATGATGAGGTTTTAAAGCGCGATTCGAATAACTTTTTAGCAGCAGTTCATTTTCATAAAGATAGGGTCGGAGTTTCTTTTTTAGATGTTTCTACTGGTGAATTTTTAGTAGCTGAAGGGAACAATGAACAAATCGATAAGCTTTTACAGAGCTTTTCGCCCAGTGAGGTTTTGTTTCAGAAGCAAAAGAAAAAACAATTTGAAGAGCACTTCGGTACTTCATTTTTTACCTATATGTTGGAAGACTGGGTGTTTACATCTGATTTTGGTGAAGAAACCCTACTAAAACATTTTGAAACCAAGTCGTTGAAGGGCTTTGGTGTGCAAGAGATGGAGGCAGGAGTAATTGCCGCTGGTGCAGCTTTGCATTACTTAGCAGACACGCGTCACGATAAGTTAAAGCACATTTCTCGCTTAAGCAGAATTGAAGAGGAAAAATACGTTTGGCTCGATCGTTTTACGATTCGAAATTTAGAGCTGATGTACTCTCCTAACGAAGGGGCTACTACACTATTAGATGTATTGAACGAAACCATCTCTCCCATGGGTGGGAGAATGTTGAGACGATGGCTGGCATTGCCCTTAAAGGATTTAAAACCTATTCAAGAGCGTTTGTCTGCTGTTGAGTATTTGTTAAATCAAAATGATTTAAGCGGAAAGCTAAAACAGTACATTTCTCAAATTGGTGACTTAGAGCGATTAATTTCAAAGGTTTCAACTGTTCGAATTAGTCCTCGTGAAATGGTGCAGTTAAAAAATGCATTAGGAGTAATTGAGCCCATACAAAAGCTTTGCTTAGAAAGCGATAATGCTTCATTAAATAAAATTGGCGAGCAATTAAATGCTTGCAAGTCCATTTGGAAAGCGATTAACTCACAAATTGAGGATGAGCCACCGGTTCTTGTGCAAAAAGGGGGAGTAATAAGACAAGGAGTAAATGAGGAGTTAGATGAGTTAAGAGGGTTACAGCGTTCCGGGAAAGATCATTTGATGCAAATGCAACAAAGAGAAACGGAAAAGACCGGAATCTCATCGCTTAAAATAGCCTTCAATAATGTTTTTGGTTACTACATTGAAGTTAGAAATACGCACAAAAGTAAGGTTCCGGAAGATTGGATTAGGAAGCAAACTTTAGTCAACGCAGAGCGATACATTACTGAAGAACTGAAAGAATACGAAGCTAAAATACTCGGCGCAGAAGAGAAAATTTTACAGTTAGAAACTAGTCTATACAATCAACTAGTTTTAGAGGCTGCTGATTATATTGCTCCAATTCAGTTGAATGCAAGCTTAGTCGCTCGTTTAGATTGTTTACTGTCTTTTGCTACTTTGGCTGAAGCTAGAAACTACACAAAGCCCGAGGTAAATGAAAGTTTAAAGATTGACATCAGGTCAGGTCGTCACCCGGTAATTGAGCAGCAAATGGCTGTGGGAGAAGAGTACATTTCCAATGACATATTTTTAGATAATGATAGTCAGCAAATTATTATGATTACCGGACCAAATATGTCGGGTAAGTCGGCTTTGCTCAGACAAACCGCCTTAATTACTTTAATGGCACAGTTGGGAAGTTTTGTGCCAGCTAAAAGTGCCAGTATTGGCTTGGTAGATAAGATTTTTACTAGGGTTGGGGCTTCTGATAATATCTCATCCGGGGAGTCTACTTTTATGGTAGAAATGAATGAAACAGCCAGTATTTTGAATAATATTTCTGAGCGGAGTTTGATTTTGCTCGATGAAATTGGTAGAGGAACTAGTACTTACGATGGGATTTCAATTGCTTGGGCAATTGCAGAGTATTTACACGAAAATAAATTAGCGAGACCAAAAACACTTTTTGCCACCCATTATCATGAGCTGAACGAAATGTCAAAGACTTTCAGTCGAATTAAAAACTTTAATGTATCGGTAAAAGAGATAAAAAATAAGATCATTTTTATGCGCAAGCTGGTTCCGGGTGGAAGTAACCACAGCTTTGGGATTCATGTGGCAAAAATGGCGGGAATGCCTTCTGTACTAATTAGGCGAGCGAATAAGTTATTAGAAGAGCTGGAAAAAAAGAATCGTTCTCAAGAAAATAAAGATGCCATTTCTAAAGTGGAGAAAAATGAAGATTATCAATTGAGTTTTTTCCAATTAGATGACCCTGTTTTAGAGCAAATTAAGGAGGAGTTGATTCATATAGATGTAGATACCTTAACGCCGGTAGAGGCACTTTTAAAGTTAAATGAAATTAAGAAAATGGTAGGAGGGAAGAAGTAGTTCTTTCTTTATCAAAGTGACAGAAAAAAAAGTAGAATATCTTTCGTTTTTTAATTTGTCAAAAAGAAAAAAATATTACTTTTGTAGCCCTCAATAAGGGGTAGTACTTTGAATAAAGAATGCGAGAGTAGCTCTTCCGATAGTTATCGGAAGGTAGAGCACAATCGTTTTTTAGAGAAGTAATTAACTGTAGTTTTTTCTTTAGTTGAAGAAAAAAGTTCTTTAAGAAATTGAATAAAAATTTAAGCGAGAGTAGCTCAGCTGGTAGAGCACGACCTTGCCAAGGTCGGGGTCGCGGGTTCGAATCCCGTCTCCCGCTCAAAATTCCTCTCGAAAAGAGAGGAATTTTTTTTGATACCATCCTGCTCGAGTGGTGGAATTGGTAGACACGCAGGACTTAAAATCCTGTGACCATTGCGGTCGTGCGGGTTCAAGTCCCGCCTCGAGTACAAAGCCTCGCTATTAGCGGGGCTTTGTTGTTTTTGGGAAATTATGGAATATAAAGACAATCTGGTTTAAGAGTAGAAATTAATTTCTGATGTTACAGATCACCTACAAAACCTCTCCAAAGCCTGCATAGCCTGAGGGTACTTTTGCTGAGCAGCTTGCTTGAAATGAGTGCAAGCTGTTTGCAAATTGCCTTCTTGTTGAGCCATCATTCCGCTTAAAAAATGGGCTTGAGCAAATTGCGGTTGAATTGAAAAGGCTTTTTGAAGCTTTTCTTTGGCTGCTGCTGTTTGTTTGAGCTGTAAAAGGGCATACGCCCAATTGGTGTAGGTGTCGGCAGAAGGGTTCAAAGTAGCACTTTGTTGATAGTCTGTTAATGCCTTTTTTAAATCTCCCAAACGAACATATTCATTCGCTCGATTAAAGTAGGCATCAGCATGCGGACGAAGTTTAATGGCCTCATTAAAATCTGCAAGGGCTTTTTTCGATTCTCCTTTTTGGCTGTATAAATTACCGCGATTTGAAAGAGCATCGGCGTAATAGGGTTTTAACTGAACCGCTTTGTTGAAGTTGTTAAATGCTTCTTGAACCTGCCCTTTTTGAAGTAAATAAGAGCCTAAATTGTTGTAGGCTTGTGCAACTTCAGGGTGTTTCACAATCACATCTTCCCAAATTAATTGGTCGTTTGCCCAAATTTTGGTGCGCTGGTGAGCACCAAATGCTAAGAATATAATCCAAATGCTGAATAAGTAAATTATTTTTTCTGTCTTTATTGATTTACTGAGTCCGTAAACAATCAGTAGTAAACCAAGCATAGGTAAATATAAATATCGATCGGTCGTAAGCTGATTACCAACCGGAATGATTTGTAAAACAACTGAAATGCTTAGTAAGTAAAACAGTGACCCTAAAACTAAAAAGCTTTTTTCTCGATGCTTCCAAACTAAGTAGAGTAAAAGCAAAAGTACGATTGGCGCTGCATAATAAATCCAAGGCAAAAGTCCATTAGTAACTTCAGGATAAGGATAAAAAACGGACAATTCGAATGGGAAAAGCCATTTGAATGGATAAAATAAAACAGAATATGCGATTAAGAAGATGCGTTCCAACCAATCAAACTGTATGGATAAATCGGAAAGGTGTCCGGCAGACTCTCTACTGGAGATTGTGATTAAACCGAAAGTAACCGAAAGTACAAAGAAGGGAATTTTGTTTAGCCAACTGTTGAGTTGAATTTTATTTTTTAGAAAATAATCAATTGCAATAAGAACCAATGGTAAGGTTACTGCGCTTGACTTAGACAATAATGACAGCAAGAAAAACAGCAATGTAAGACCGTAATATTTCCATTGGGTTTTTGAGCAAAATTTGAGGTATTGAATTAAAGCTAATAAATAAAAAGTTGAGAATACTAGATTACTAAAAGCAGAAACCCAAGAAACACTCTCCACTTGCATTGGGTGAAGCGAAAAAATTGCAGTGAGTAAAAGAGCATAAATTTTTTCTATCCCAAATTTCCGGAAGATTGTAAATGCCAAAAAGGTATTGAGTAAGTGAAAAATCAAACTCAATAGATGAAAGTTAAATGGGTTAGCTCCATCAAATTGATAAGTAATAGCGTAGAATAAAGTGCTGATTGGTTGGTACATTCCAACAGAAGTTGAGCTAAAAATGGCTTTGAATTTTTCCCAACTTAAGTTTTTTATGTTATTGTTTTCAACAACTTGTACTTGATCGTCGAGATTAGTGAAATCGTGCTTTAGCCCTTCAGAAAAAGCAATCACAGAAAGCAAAAGCACTAAAAGTAAGCCGTATTTGCTTAAAAAGGATTTCATTAATCGAGAAGTTTATCCTCTTTAGGTTTCCAGAATACATGAAATGAAACACCTTCCTTATTGTGAACTTCAATTTCTGCTTCCAATTGCTCGACTAAGGAATACAATAACAAAAATCCAAAAGTGTCTTGATTTTTAGGAACTACTCCTTCAGGAAATCCAATACCGTCATCGGCAATTTTTAAATGAATAGTACCATTATCTTCTTTGAACATTTCTATTGAAATATTTCCTTCTTTTCCATTTGGGAACGCATGTTTTAAAGAGTTGGAAATAATTTCATTTATAATCAACCCACAAGGGATCGAGTCATCAAGTGAAAGTTCGAGGTCGTTTATTTTCATGTACAAATGAACTTTACTTTCGTCAACATGATAGGTTTCTACAAGTTGAGGAATCAATTCTTTTACATAAGTGCTAAAAAGGGCATTATCTAAGTCTTCTCTTTTGTATAAACTTTCGTGAATAAGCGACATGCTCATAATTCTGCTTCTAGATTCACGAAAAATATTCTCTACTCGTTCATCATCAATGTACTGTGATTGGATACTCAACATGCTTGAAATAATTTGCAAGTTGTTTTTTACCCGATGATGTATTTCTTTTAGAAGTGATTTCTTAGTTTTTAACTCACTTTCAAGTAAGTCTTGTTTGTCTTGTAACTCTTTGTTAAGGTATTTGTTTCTACGGTTTGTAGAAGAAATTAAGCCGGTAAAAAAGATAGAAATAACAGCTATTATAGAAAGAATAATTATTAAAAACTGCTGACTCTGGTTTTCCTTTTCTTTTAGTAACTCTCTTTGATGGGATAAGTTTAATTCATATTGAGCTCTCTCTAATTGAGATTGTTGTTCAAAGGCTAATTGTTCAATGTCTTTTTCATCGCTTAGGGTTGTGCTGTCTAATAGCTCATGGTATTTCTTTAAGTGCCAATATGCTTGCTCAGAATTGTTTTTAGTTTCGTAAACTTTTGAAAGGAATAAATTAATTTCTTTTTTTGCTTCTAAATTATCGATACTGTCAGTGATTGCTTTTGCGCTTTTTCCAAATATTAGTGCAGAGTCTGTTTCTTTCCTATTCAATGCGATTTCTCCTAAAGCCTTTAAGTCGTAGGCAATGCCAGCTAAGTAGTTCGATCTTTTGTTGAATTTTAGAGATTTTTTTAAATATTTATCAGCACTGTCTAATTGGTTTAAACCCAGATAGGCAATGCCAATATAGTGGTAGGTGTTACCCACAGAAATTTCTCTTCCACTTTTTTGAATAATCGGTAAAGCAGCAAGCTGAATTTTAAGTCCTAGCTTAAAACTATCCTGTTCAATTTTAACTAAACCGAGATTTGAGTATGAAAATGCCCAACCAATGGAGTCTTTCATCATTAAGTAGTAGTCGGATGCAAGAGCATAGTAGTGAGATGCTTTTTGATAAGCTTGAAGAAAATAATGAATATTACCTAACTGCATGTATGCATGAGCTAGCTGTAAATTTTGATCAATTTCTTTAAATATTTCTGTAGACTCAAATGCTTTGCGCATAGCCTCTGCATATTTGCCTTTTGCATAGTATACACCACCTTCGCGCATAATCATTAAACCATAATTAGTGCGATCTTTTAATAGTTTGTAATAAGTCGAAGCTTTCTTTAGATGTGCAAGCGTAGAATCGTATTCGTATACTCTAAAATAGGATGCTGAAATTCTTTTATGTGTTTCTGCAATTAAAAAGGTGTCTTCTCTTTCAGTAGCTTCCTTAAGAATTAATTTTCCAAAGTCTACTGCTTCAGCGTTTTTGTACTCTTGAGTATAAAAAACAACTTTTCGCACCATTAGCTTATGCAATGTAGAGTCTGAAAGATCTTCTATATTTCCGTCTACTTTAGCAAGGTAATCGGCTGCTTTTGTTGAGTCTTTGCGCTGATAAAACTCAGCCAAGCCCATATAACCGGAGTGTACTTCATCTGCTGATTTTGAGTTAATAAGCTGAAATAGACTGTCAGCTGATTCTTGCGCATTGTTTTTGAGAAATGGTGTAAGTACCAAAAAAAATAAGAAAACATGCTTTTGCCAATTTCTACTCATAGCGCAAAATCTTTGTGCAAGATAGTATATTTCTTAAAACGAAAGAGCTTTCTTAACCATATTTTCAGAGCCTAAAATGGTAGGAACTCTTTGGTGTAGGCTTTTAGGTTCTACTTTTAATATGTTTTCTTTGCCTGTAGTAGCAATACCTCCGGCTTGTTCAATTAAAAAACCCATGGGGTTACATTCATATAACAAGCGCAATTTGCCTTCAGGATTTTTGGTTGTTTCCGGATAGAGAAAAATGCCTCCCTTAATTAAGTTTCGATGAAGATCGGCTACCATAGATCCGATATATCTTGCAGAGTAGGGACGTTTGCTTTCTTTGTCTACCTCTTTGCAGTAGGCAATATATTTTTGAATTGACTCTGAGCAGTAAACTAAATTTCCTTCATTAATAGAGTAAATTTTTCCATCCTTAGGGATTTTCATATTGGGGTGAGATAAGCAAAATTCTCCTATCGATGGATCTAAAGTGAAACCATTAACTCCTTTTCCGGTAGTGTATACCAACATGGTAGATGAGCCGTAAATCACATAGCCTGCCGCTACTTGGTTTTCTCCTTTTTGTAAAAAGTCTGCTTCATTGGCAAGTGTACCAACTTCCGATTTTCTTCTGTAAATGCTGAAAATAGTTCCAATAGAAACATTTACATCAATATTGGACGAGCCGTCAAGTGGATCAAATGCAACAACGTACTTTCCTTGCTTCGATCGCTCGCTTTCAAAGGCTACAAAATCGTCGTTTTCTTCGGAGGCAATTGCACAAGCCTCACCGCCATTTTTTAGAGCAGAAATGAATTGTTGGTCGGCAAAAACATCTAGCTTTTGTTGAGTTTCTCCTTGAATATTTTCTTGAGTCGTAGCGCCTAAAATATCAGCTAATCCTGCTTTGTTGACTTCGCGGTTGACAATCTTTGAAGCAATTACAATATCATTCAACAAACTGCTTAGCTCTCCAGTAGCAAAAGGAAAATCGTCCTGTCGCTCCATAATAAATTCACTCAAGGTTTTAACCCCACTCATCTGATTTTGTTTTAAATTAAATTAGTTTGGCAAATATCGTAAACTCAATGCTGAAAGTCTCTTTTTTTTGAAGTTTCTATTCTACCTATAGCTTCATTACCTTTGTCAAAATTTTGAGATGAAGTTTACTGTTCGCCCCGGCAAAGAATCAGACTGCGCTAAAATATTGTCCTTAATCAAGGAGTTAGCCGTTTTTGAAAAAGCTGCTGATGAAGTTGATATAGACGAAGAGATACTTAAGAATGATGGTTTTGGAGAGAATCCAATTTATGATTTATTTGTTGCTGAGTTCGAAGACAAGATAGTAGGAATGGCGCTGTTTTACGAAAAGTACTCTACCTGGAAAGGACGTTCAATTTATTTAGAAGATTTGATTGTTACGGAAAAACTTCGTGGAAACGGAATTGGGAAAGCACTTTTTAATGCTGTTGCCGAAGAGGCAAAGAAGAGAAATAGTGGAAGAATGGACTGGCAAGTGTTGGATTGGAACCAAAGTGCCATTGATTTTTATAAATCAGCCGGAGTTGAATTGGATTCGGAGTGGATTAATTGTAAGTTTAGAAGGGAAGATTTGCAAAAGCGATAAATAATGAAGGTATTTAAATTTGGAGGGGCTTCTGTAAAAGATGCACAAGCGGTAAAAAATGTCGCTAATATTATTAATGAAAATAGAGAAGATGCACTTGCAGTAGTGGTTTCTGCTATGGGAAAAACAACCAATGCTTTTGAAAAAGTTCTGAGGGCATTTTATTATAAAGAAGGGGAAGCTCCAGAGCTTTTGCAAGAGATTAAAGATTTTCATTTCGAAATCTTGTACGAGCTTTTTCCTGATAAAAAGCATAAAGTATACAACGATATTCACAATACATTTATTGAAGTAGAGTGGCAAATTGAAGATAGTCCGGTGGGGACTTTTGATTTTGAGTACGATCAAATGGTGTCTTTAGGCGAAATGCTTTCCACAAAAATTGTTAGCGCTTACTTGACTGAGCAAGGCATTGAAAATAAATGGTTAGATGTTAGAGATGTCTTAAGAACGGATAATAACTATCGCAAAGCAAATGTTGATTGGCAGTTAACTAAAGAGTTAATGCAAAAGGTGATTGGAAAATACTTTGAAGAGCAACCTAACGGTATTGTAGTTACTCAAGGGTTTATTGGAGGAACTTCAGAGAATTTTACTTCAACCCTAGGTCGTGAAGGTTCTGATTTTTCAGCGGCCATTATTGCTGCAAGTCTGGCTGCAAAGGAAGTGGTTATTTGGAAAGATGTAGAAGGAATGCTAAATGCCGATCCAAAGTTTTTCGATAAAACTGTCAAACTAAATAATATTTCATACCACGAAGCGATTGAATTGGCATATTTTGGAGCTTCTGTTATCCACCCAAAAACGATTAAACCGCTTCATAACTCAAAAATTCCACTCTTTGTAAAATCCTTTGTTAATCCTTCTAATCGAGGAACATTAATCAATGAAAACAATGCGTCTGATAGCTTGGTGCCTTCTTACATTCACAAAGAGGGACAAATCTTAATTTCCATAGCGGCGAAAGACTTTTCATTTATTGCAGAGAGTAACTTAAGCGATATTTATAAGTGCTTTGCCGATAGAGGAGTCACAATAAATATGATGCAAAACTCAGCCATCAGCTTTTCAGTTTGTGTGGATGATGAAACACCCAAAATTGACGAGCTAATTAAACAATTGCAAAAAGACTACAAAGTCAGTTATAATAAATCAGTAAAACTGCTTACGATTCGTCATTATACCGAAGATATTATTGATGAGCTAATTGAAGGAAAAACGGTTCTGCTGGAACAAAAGGCCAGAAAAACAGCAAGGTTTGTTTTGAAGTAATTAATCTCACATCGCAACCAATTCCTCTGCCCATGGAATGCCTTGCATTTTTGCATGATCGATTGGCGTATTTCCACGAACATCTTTGATGTCGACTTTTGCTCCTTTTTCAATCAATAATTTGGCAATTTCTTTTTGGTTGAAAGTGCAGGCAAAAGTGAGTGCAGTTGCACCATTGGCGTTTTGCTCATTAACATCAGCACCCGCTTCTATTAACTTTTTTATGGCTTCTTTGTAACCTTTAAAGCAAGCGCCCATTAGTGCTGTATTGCCTGAGGCATCTCTAGAATCAACTTTTGCTCCATGCTTTATGAGCAAATCCATTATCTCTGTTTGATTGTAGTAAGCGGCCATTACTAATGGTGTGTAGCCTCTATTGTCTTTTCTATGAACCCAATCGTCTTGAATGGCAAGCTGCTCCTTGATTGGAGCAACTTCACCATTTCTTAGCCAATTAAAAAAATCGTCTACCTTCATCCCTTATTTACTTTTTAAAGCTTCACGAACACCTTTTTCATATTCCGGATCTGCTTTGTCGAAATGGACTAGCTGACGATCGATAATTTCTTTAGGAACACCCTCCATGGCATCGGCAATGTTGCTAAATAATCGCTTACGCTGAGCATCGTCAAAAAGTCTGAACAAGTCCCCTGCTTGTTGATAATTCCCCATTTCATCTTGTTCTTCATATCTTCTAATGTCTCCGCTAATTTTCATCGGCGGCTCTTGTGCCGAAAGGTCTTCAATAGGTCCGTTAAAAGAATTGGGCTCATAATAAGCATCCGGATTTTCATTGAAGTTATCGGTAAATCGCATAGCACCATCTTTATGATAGTGATTAACTTCATTTATTGGCTGGTTGGGAGGTAAGCTTTCGTAGTGAGTTCCCAAACGGTAACGATGTGCATCTGCATAAGAAAAAATACGCGCCTGCAACATTTTGTCCGGTGAAAAGCCTATGCCGGGAACAATGTTAGAAGGGGAGTAAGCTGCATTTTCAACATACTGAAAATAATTGGAAGGGTTTTCATTAAGCTCCAAAACACCTACGTCAATTAATGGATAATCTCCATGAGGCCAAACTTTGGTTAAATCAAATGGGTTGTAAGGCGTTTTTTCTGCCTCGGCTTCAGGCATAATTTGCACTTTTACATCCCACTTAGGGTAGTCGCCTCTTTCAATTGCGCCATAAAGCTCTTCTTGATATTTTTCTCTTGTTTGACCGGTTACTTTAGCAGCTTCTTCATTGGTGTAAAAATCATGACCCTGCTGTGTTTTAAAGTGAAATTTAATCCAATAGCGTTCACCTTTATCATTCCAAAAGCTATAAGTGTGCGAACCGTAACCATTCATATGCATGGGTGATTTGGGTAAGCCACGATCCGACATTAAAATGGTTACTTGGTGAAGTGATTCAGGGCTCAGCGACCAAAAGTCCCACATGGCTGTGTTTGAGCGTAAGTTAGTTTTTGGATGTCTTTTTTGGGTGTGAATAAAGTCCGGGAATTTATAACCATCTCGTACAAAAAAGACAGGCGTATTGTTGCCAACCATATCCCAATTGCCCTCTTCTGTGTAAAACTTTAATGAAAATCCACGAACATCTCTTTCCGTATCGGCAGCTCCTTTTTCTCCGGCAACGGTAGAAAATCGACTCAATACTTTGGTTTTCTTTCCTACTTTAGAAAATACTTTGGCTTTTGTGTATTTGCTGATGTCGTTGGTTACCGTAAAAGTTCCAAAAGCGCCCCAGCCTTTAGCATGAACAACACGCTCGGGAATTCTTTCTCTGTTTTGGTGGGCAAGCTTTTCGATAAGTTGATAGTCTTGCATCAGCACCGGTCCGGGGTGTCCGGCGGTTATTGATTTTTGATTATTGGGAATGGGTGAACCGGCTGAAGTGGTTAATTTTTTCTTTTTACTCATCGTATTTTGTTTAGTTAGTTCTCTATAAAATTCAGATTAATAAGTGAATTTAACAAACTAACAGAAGGAATCCTCCATTGTTTAGTATAACTTAGCATCTATCTAAATTTGAGGAAATATGGGTATAAAAATACTTCAAACAAGGGATTCGCTTTCTGTGGCTATGATTCGACTGTTGGTTGGGGTGGTTTTTTTATCAGAAGGAATACAAAAATTCATTTATCCTGAATTGAGAGGAGCCGGACGTTTTGAATCAATTGGCTTTGAAGAGCCGGAACTTTTAGGACTTTTTGTTGGCAGTTTAGAGGTTAGCTCCGCCTTACTTTTGTTATTTGGTCTATACAGCAGACTAGCTGCTATAGCGACTCTACTCATTATGGTAGTGGCAATAGCTACCACAAAATTTCCAATTTGGGCACACGAAGGCTTTTGGGAAATGATGCATGCATCTCGTACCGATTTAGCTATGCTCGTTTGTTCAATTTATTTAATTCGGAACGGCAGCGGAAAGTGGTCGATTGATCGATTGTTGCTGAGGCAATAAAAAAATCAAAAATTATTTTTGTTTAAATATATCATCGTAATATTGCAATATAAAAATATTGCAATGGGAATTACCAAATCAAATTTATTTTCAACTGAGCAAAACCAATTAGCCAATTTGGCAAAAGCCTTTGCCCATCCGGCGCGAATAGCAATTTTACAGTATTTATTAAAAAGCAATGCTTGTATAAATGGCGACTTAGTTCAAGAGCTGGGTTTGGCGCAATCAACTATCAGTCAGCATTTAAAAGAGCTGAAAAATATTGGGTTGATTCAAGGAAATATTGAAGGAGCTAGTATGTGTTATTGCATTGATGCGGAAAACTGGAAAGCTATCAAGAAGCTTTTTGGCGATTTGTTCGACCAATTTGTAAATCCCGAAAGTCAGTCGTGTTGTTAATTAAAAATTTATAAAATGAAAATTTCAGAAGTAAAAGATCAACTTAAAAACATTGAAGAATTACTCATTCTTCAAACTAATGGAGAATTAGTTCCACGCCATTTTCACATCACAGAAGTGGGAGTGGTAGACAAGCATTTTATTGATTGTGGAGGAACCGTTCGCAAAGAGCGAAAAGCCAATTTTCAATTGTGGGAAGCTGATGACTACGACCATCGTTTACATCCGGAGAAACTGTTGAGCATCATTGAACTCTCTGAAAAAGTATTGGGTATGGATGATTTGGAGGTCGAAGTAGAATACCAAGGAGAAACCATTGGTAAATACGATTTGGCTTTTGATGGTAACAGCTTTCAATTAGTTAGTCTGCAAACGGATTGTTTAGCAAAAGACAAGTGCGGAGTTCCGGAATCAAAACCAAAAAAGCAATTAGCTGAATTGGGCAATCAAAGTGAGGCTGCAGCTTGCACACCGGGTGGAGGTTGTTGTTAATTTTTAGGTAGGATGTTTAAAAGTATAGAAGATAAGATCCGGGGCTTGGAGCAATTAACGCCAAGCCCTGAACGTTTGATTCCACTCAATCAGTTGGTGGATTATTTGCAGACGAAAATCGATAAAGGCGAAAAAGCTCAATTGAAATTCATTTGTACACACAATTCACGGCGCAGTCAAATGGCGCAAGTTTGGACCAAATTGCTCGCTGAGTTTTATGGTGTAGAAGTAGAATCTTTTTCGGGAGGAACGGAAGTAACAGCTTTTCATTCCCATGCTGTAGCTGTTTTTGAGAAAATGGGTTTAGAGATCCAAAAAGAAGGCTCGAACAACCCACATTACTTTTTACGTTATAGCGAAACTGAAAGCTCGATTGAAGCCTTTTCTAAATTATCTGACGATGCCTTTAATCCTTCGACTAATTTCGCTGCGGTAATGACTTGCTCTTCTGCAGATGTTAATTGCCCTTTTATTCCATCGGCGGAAAGAAGGATTTCATTGACATACGAAGACCCAAAACAGTTCGACGATAGCGAAATAGCTGAAGAGGCTTATGAAGCTTGTGGCTTAAGAATCGTCCAAGAAATGAATTACGTATTTAAAAAATTAAAACAATGAGCAATACATCGAAAAAACAAATGGCCTTTTTTGAACGATACTTAACCCTATGGGTTGCTTTATGTATCGTTGGAGGCATTGCCATTGGACATTTTTTCGGAGCTTCCATGGAGTTTTTGAGCAAGCTCGAAATTGCCAAGGTGAACATTCCCATTGCCATTTTAATATGGATGATGATTTACCCTATGATGTTGCAAGTGGATTTTACTTCCATAAAAAAGATTGGCAAACGTCCCAAAGGCATTGTTTTAACCGTAATTGTCAATTGGCTAATCAAGCCATTTACCATGGCGTTTTTTGCTTGGTTGTTTTTCGTCAACCTTTATTCGGCTTTTATTGAACCCGAATTAGCCGGAGAATACATTGCCGGAGCCATTATTTTAGGTGCTGCACCTTGTACGGCTATGGTTTTTGTATGGTCGTATTTATCCGATGGAGATCCGAATTACACCCTCGTGCAAGTTTCTGTTAACGATTTGATTATTTTGGTGGCATTTGTGCCGATTGTCGCCTTTCTTTTGGGCATTACCAATGTGACTGTTCCCTATAATACACTTGTGTTGAGTATTTTGGTTTATGTGGTGATTCCTTTAGCAGCCGGAGCGATTACTTCTTCTATCCTGATCAAGTCAAAAGGTAAAGAATGGTTTACAGATAAGTTTTTACCTAAGCTTAAACCCATGAGCATTATTGCTCTTTTACTAACATTGGTGCTTTTATTTGCTTTTCAAGGAGGCAATATTTTGAGTAACCCTTGGATTATTGTTTTTATCGCCATTCCTTTAATCATACAAACCTACTTCATCTTTTTTATCACTTGGTTTAGCGGTAAAAAACTCAAACTGCCTTATCCCGTTTGTGCGCCGGCTTCTATGATCGGCGCCAGTAACTTCTTTGAATTGGCGGTTGCAGTTGCCATCGCACTTTTCGGATTGCAAAGTCCGGCTGCGTTGGTTTGCGTAGTGGGAGTTTTAGTGGAAGTGCCACTCATGCTTTCATTGGTGGCTTATGCGAATAAGAGGCGGTATTAGGGAAATTGATTCAGTATCTTTTCCGCCAAAACAGTCGACAGTTTTACATAAGACTCCTGCGTCCATCCTGCTACATGCGGACTCAAAATGACTTTGTTGGAATTCTTCAAATATTGAAAAGCTTCCGGTATTTCATCGGCTTTGAGGCTCTCAAAGGATGTTTTTTCGTATTCCAAAACATCCAGACAAGCACCTAAAACTCTTCCGCTTTTAAGCGCTGTTATTAAGTCTGCTGTTTTTACATTTTTTCCTCTGGCAGTGTTGATGAGGTAAATCGGCTTTTTGAATCGATTGATAAACTCTTTATTTACCATAAAAGTAGTTTCTTCGGTAAGCGGTAGATGAATGCTTAAAACATCCATTTGTTCAAACAATGTTGGTAAATCAACTTCTTGAACAAAGTCGTTTCCAAATCCACTTTTGTATTTGTCGTAGGCAATTACATTCACCCCAAAACCTTGCAATCGCTGAGCAAATGCTTCGCCCATGAAACCGTATCCTAAAATGCCTACTGTTTTTCCTTTCAATTCAATACCACGGTTTTTCTCTCGATTCCATTCGCCTTTCCGCACTTCCGCATCGGCTTGAATCAATTGATTAAAAAGCGCCAACAACATCCCGATGGCGTGTTCGGCTACTGCATCTCGATTGCCTTCCGGCGAATTGAAACATTTTACTCCTCTTTCTTCAGCCAATTTGGTATCAATATTTTCCATTCCGGCACCTGAACGGGCGATCCATTTTAAGTTAGGAACCGCATCAAATACTTCACGGTCAAATTTGAATTTACTGCGAATCACCGCACCTTCATAGTCTTTTAAGGTGTCCAAGATCTCTTCTCGGTCAAGCTCATTTTTCCACTCACACACATATCCGGCAGCTTCTAATCGCTCTGCCAAAATGGGGTGTACTGAATCGATAAAAATGACTTTTTTCATGATTTATTAGTCATTGGGCTTTAGTAATTAGTCATTAAAAAATATTGTACATCAAGTGCCCGATTCCGAAATAGATAAACAAACCTACAATGTCGTTCATGGTGGTGATAAAAGGACCTGTGGCTAATGCAGGGTCAATTTTATATTTGTCTAACATCAGCGGAACAAAAGTGCCAAATAAGCCGGCAAAAATAATAACCAGAACCAGCGCTATACTAACCGTGAGTGCCAGATCGATGCTATCTTTAAAAATGAGGGTGTATATTAAGATGAGAATGCTGCAAGCAAGCCCATTAAGTATGGCTACCAAAAATTCTTTACCCAAACGCGCAAAAAGACTGTCGAAGCCCAGTGAATTGTTCGCTAAACCTTGCACAATGATAGCAGAAGATTGCACGCCAACATTTCCACCCATGGCGGCAATTAATGGAATAAAAAGAGCCATTTCAGGATAAATCTGCAACTGACCTTCGTATTGACCAATGACCAAAGCACCTAAAATTCCTCCCAAAAGTCCAATTAATAGCCAAGGCAGTCGTGCACGCGTCAATACACCTACACTATCTGCGGAGTCTACTTTTTCCGAAATACCCGAAGCCATTTGGTAATCTTTGTCGGCTTCGGTTTTGATTACATCCACAATGTCGTCAATTGTAATTCGTCCGATTAAGCGGTCCAATTCATCTACTACAGGAAGCACAACCAAATCGTACTTTTCCATCATAGACGCTACTTCCTCTGATTTTTCATACGCTTTTACAGAAAGCACATCTTCGTAATACAAATCCCTTACTTTACTTTCGCTGGGAGCCAAGAGCAAGCGTTTTAAAGAAAGAGTTCCCTTTAAACGTTCTCGATCATCAATCACATAAATCGTGTATACATTTTCAATGTCTTCTGCCTGTTTGCGCATTTCTTTTACGCACTTTAGGATCGACCAATCGATATTGACTTTGATTAATTCTTTGGCCATTAAACCACCGGCAGAGTCCTCCGGATAGTTAAGTAAATCAACAATGTCTGACGCTTGTTCCGCATCTTTAATGTTGGAGATTACTTCGTCCTTTTTGCGGTCGGGAAGCTCTTGAAGCATGTCTGCCGCATCATCCGAATCCATTTGCTCAATGAAACTCTCTGCAATCTCCCGAGGCGCCAAAGAGTCTAAAAATTTTTCCCTTACATCTTCTTCTAGCTCAATTAAAACGTCAGATGCCTTTTCTTTATCTAAAAAATGAAATAACTGCTTGGCTTCCTCAGCAGAAATGTTATCGAAAATTTCCGCAATATCAGCCGGGTGTAGCTCCTTTAAGCTTATTAAGCCAGCTGAACTTTTGCCCAACTCTAAATCCTCACGGATTTTTTCAATGTATTCTTTGGTTAACTCAAATTGCACGGCAGGGGTATTTTTATGCCACGAATTTACGGTTTTGAGATGAAATGTTGAGGTTGAATTCTAATCCAACAAATTCGTCAGCTCTACAAACTCATCAACACTTAACTGTTCAGGACGTTTATTAAAAATATCATTTTCCTTTAATTCAGTTGGGATTAATGACTTTAAGGAATTACGCATGGTTTTTCTGCGCTGATTAAAAGCCATTTTTACGATAGAAGTAAATCGTTTTTCGTTGCAGTTTAACTTAAAAGTATCATTTCTGCGCAAGCGAATAACTGCCGATTTTACTTTAGGTGGAGGGTCAAACACATCTTCATCTACTGTGAAAAGATATTCAATGTCGAAATATGCTTGTAGTAAAACTGAAGTGATACCGTATACTTTTGAGCCCTCCGGCGAAGCAATTCGCTCAGCCACTTCTTTCTGAAACATTCCGACCACTTCAACTACGCGGTCTTTATATTCAAGTGCTTTAAATAGTATTTGGGTGGAAATGTTGTAGGGGAAATTACCAATGATACCAAATGCTTCTCCGGCAAAAAGCTGACTTAAGTTCATTTGTAAAAAATCACCTTCAATAATTTTCTCCTCAGTTAGATTACCTTTTTCTTTTAAATAAGCAATGGAGTCCCGATCTATGTCAACAATGTGTAAGTCGAGATCATCGCGCTTTAAAAGTAGGTCGGTTAAAACGCCCATACCCGGACCAACTTCAAGTGTTTTATTGAATTTTCTTTCACTATTAAATGCATCTACCGTTTGTTGGGCAATATTGAGGTCGGTAAGAAAATGCTGACCCAGTTGTTTTTTGGCGCGTACTTTTTGCATTAGGCCTTTTCCAAAAGTGTTCTAAATGCTACGAACTTATTTTCATAGCGGTCGTTATGCTCTTTTTGTAGCTTTGGCGCATGTTGCACCTGGTATTTGTGTAAGTCGGCCATGCTCGCACAATCGTATTGAATATTATAGGTTGTGCCGTCTTTTTCTTCTTGATGAGAAATAACTTTTAGGATGCGGTAGTTGCTGAAAATTCCGGTATTCATCACATCGGGAATGTGCGTTTGTTTCATCCACTGTAGCCAGTCGTCATGCACTTCATCTTCAATATTTACAGTAACGCTATAAACAATCATAATTCTTCTTCTTTTGGAATTTCTGTACTTTCTAAATTATCGCCACGAAGCATTCTATAACGCTTCCTACTTTCAACCACATGCAAACTGGAAGGGTAAGTGGTTATTAACTGCTTGTAGTGTTCCATCGCCTTCTCTTTATTTCCCAAATACTCTTCCTCTAGCTTAGCGAGTTGGAACAAAGCATCATCCCCTAAAATGTCCTCTCCATATTCTGCAATGAGCTTGCGCAAATAAGTGGCAGCTTTTTCAAAGTTTCTTTTAGCTTTTTCAATTTTGAAATGAGCAAAAAGCACTTCGTCCTTTAAACTACTTGCCGGAAAATATTTAGGAATGGAATCTAAAATTTGCTCAGCCTGACCATAATCTTGTTTGAAAATTGCCAAATCAGCTCTAGCATACATTTCTAGAGGCTCGGGCATGCTATCTAAACCAATGTTGTCGGTAATCAGATTCGACAAGTGCATAGCATCGTTGGAAATTAATTTTGAAGTAGAACCTTTTAAAACATCTAATTGAGCTTGAGCCCAGTTAAAGTCGCCGGTGTAAAAAGCAACTTTAGCATTTTTGAACTTTGCCGTTTCTCCGATTTGGTCATACTTAAATGCTTTCTCTACTTGAGAGTAAAGAAGTGACGCCTCCCAAATGTCGTTGGTAAGTAGGAGTAAATCTGCTAAATCGATTTTAACTTCTGCACGATTTATTTCGGAGAGTCCATCGATGTTTAGCGCATCTTCAAGAATCTGAATGGCTGTATCTATTTCGTTTAGGTAGTATGCATGAAGCTCAGCTTTACCTCTGATTAAAGGAAGTGTATAAGCACTTTTGCCTAATTCAGAAATGTTCTTGTCATAAACAGATTGAAGTTTCTCTATATCCTCTAATGCATACTTTTCTGTTGTTGTTATTTTTTCTTTGAGAACATCAACTAAAAGCATTTTTGAAGATAAGTAATACGGACTTTCATCACCTAAATTAATTACGTAGTTCAAACTCTTTTCGGCCGCATCATAAGCCTTGTTTGATAAAGCAAGCTTAGCCAATGAATGAAGTCTTTTTCCCTTTTCATTGCTTCTCTTATCAAGAGCTTGTGCTTGAAGATAAGCGCCTGTGAAGTTTTTATCTTGAATGTAAAGCCAAATTAATAACTCTGCGAAAACTTCCTTCTCCGGCTCATCTTGAATGCGTTTTAAAAGTTGAGTGCGCAAGTCTTCCATTTGTTTTCCTTCCGGATCTGGATGAAGGATGCGTTGAAAAATATTTTGAACACTCTGAATATAACCTCTGTTGCTTCCTAGCACATTTAAATACTCGCCAATCATCTCGCTACTTTTGCCTTGTTGTGCATAGGCATTCGCCAATTCAAATCGAAAAAGTTGGTCGTTTTTGTTCAGCTTTCTTGCTTCTAAATATACTTGCTCAGTAAAACTGTATAATTGATATTGGTTAAATTGGTTGGCAAGTAATCTGGCTTGGTTTTGATTGCCACTCATTTCGTCGATGGCATCTTCATATTCTTTTTTCGCCGACTTCTCATCATCTTGCATTTCGTAAATATGACCTAAGTCAACTTGATAATGTAATCGATCGGGAAAATTTCTAAGCCTTTTTTTGATCATTTTCTCAGCTGAACGATAATCTTCTACCTGTGGATAGAGTTCTACCAGCTCACGATAATAACCTTCGTTATTGGTTTTATCGTAAATTTCTTCGTAATAGGTAATGGCTTTGGCAAACTCACCATTGTCTTTTGCTTGGCGGGCTAGTGAGTAAATGGTTTGAATGTCAGATTGTGCGATGCTGTTTTCTGCGCAAAGCAAAAAAAGAAATAATACTGTTATGTAATGCCAAAAACGCATTAGGAGTTGGCTTTAGCTAACCTAGCTTTTTGTTTATTATCTGTAATAATAGAGTCTACTCTAGGATTCATTTCTTCATAAAGTTGAATATTGTAATCATAGGCTTCGTAAATTTTATTGACTACACCTTTTACTTGATTTACATTGTTACTTTCTAATTCTAAATATTTATCCAGCTGAGACTCTTCAACTAGACCGTTATCAATATCTTGAGTTAAAAGGTTAAGTTGGTTTTGAGAAATAGTTAACTCTGACTTTGCTTTACTGTAATTTTTGCGCATGAGCTTCATCGCTTTTCGCATGCCGTAATATTTGTCAATATAAAACGCAATTTCGGTTTCAACAGTGTCGTAATATTCGTTTCTAACGTAATCCAAGTTTTCAAAATAATGGTTAGAATACTTCATTATTTTGACAGAATCAACTTTATTAAATAATTGCTGACTACTGTCTAAAACATTCTGCAAGCTGTCAATTTTAGCCAACTTTGCTTCATCGATGTTTGGTCGACAAGCGATGAAAAATAATGCTAATGTTGAAATGACAATGATTTTATGCATAATTTATATTTTATCAAAATTGGTGTAAGGTACTAAAACTTCAGGGATATTAACGCCTTCTTCAGTCTGATAGTTTTCTAAAAGTGCCGCTAAAATTCTCGGTAGAGCTAAAGCACTTCCATTTAAAGTGTGAGCTAGAGTAGTTTTACCCGATTCGTTTTTATATCTGAGCTTTAGTCGATTTGATTGAAAAGTTTCAAAGTTAGAAACAGAGCTCACTTCTAACCACTTATCTTGAGCAGCAGAGTAAACTTCAAAGTCATAAGTAATAGCTGAAGCAAAACCTAAGTCGCCACCGCAAAGCAATAAAACACGATGCTGAAGTCCTAATTTTTCCAATAAAGCTTGAATATGGTTCTTCATCTCTTCTAGTGCTTTATAAGAGTCTTCAGCTTTGGTAACTTGTACAATTTCAACTTTGTCAAATTGATGCAGGCGGTTTAAGCCGCGAACATCTTTTCCATAAGAACCGGCTTCTCTTCTGAAGCAAGGTGTGTAACCACAGTTTTTTATTGGAAAATCACTTTCTTTTAAAATTACATCGCGGTAGATGTTAGTGATTGGAACTTCAGCTGTAGGAATTAAATATAAATCATCTTCACCAACGTGATACATTTGTCCTTCTTTGTCAGGGAGTTGTCCTGTGCCAATTCCTGAATCTTCATTTACCATAAGTGGCGGAAGTACTTCTTCATAACCTGCTTTTTCGGCTTCGTCCAGGAAAAAGCTAATCAATGCTCTTTGAAGTTTGGCTCCTTTCCCCCTGTAAAGTGGAAAACCGGCACCGGTAATTTTAACACCTAGTTCAAAGTCGATTAAATTGTGCTTTTTTGCAAGTTCCCAGTGAGGAAGTGCATCAAAGTTGAATTTAACTTCTGTGCCATGTTCAGAAACCACTTGATTGTCTTCATCGCTTTTTCCTGCAGGAACAATAGCATTTGGCACATTGGGTAAATTGTACAACAGATTGATTTGTTCCTTTTCAATAGATTGAAGTTGCTCTTTTAATGAGTTAGCTTCTTCTTTTAAGCTTTTCGTTTTTTCTTTTATTTCATTGGCTTCAGCAGCTTTCCCACTTTTAAATAGCTCGCCAATTTCTTTTGCTAAACGATTTGACTCTGCTAAAACAGTGTCTTGTTTCTGTTGGGTTGATTTACGCTCTTCGTCTAATTTTAAAATTTCTTCAATCGTTTCCCTAGCGTCTAATTGGCGACTTTTATATCGCTCAATTATATCTTCTTTGTTTTCTCTTAGTATAGAAAGTTGTAACATGCTCAAATTTTTTCAGTGAGCAAAGGTAAGAGAGATTGAGTAATTAATGGGGATTTGTTTTGAGCCGATTTTGCTTTAATAGAGCATAGATGATAGAGCAAAGAAATCAACTTTTAACTTTTAATTATTTTTTCTTAACTCATTCTGCCTTAGTTCTTAGTCTATTCTTCTTGATCCAATCAAACTTTAGGCTCTTCAAGCTTAATTTGCCTCAAACGACAAAAGCCCACTTCACAATGTAAAGTGGGCTTTGTATAAATATTATTATTAGTTCTGTTTAAAACCTTACGCTTCTGCCTCCGGCCTAACGTGAACAAATGACTTTTTATTTCCTCTTGTTTGGAAAGAAACTACTCCGTCAGTTAATGCATATAAAGTATGGTCTTTACCAATACCTACATTCTCTCCCGGATGGTGTTTAGTGCCACGCTGACGAATGATGATGTTTCCGGCAATGGCTTTTTGTCCACCGAAAATTTTCACTCCTAATCGTTTACTTTCCGATTCTCTACCGTTTTTAGAACTACCGGCTCCTTTTTTATGTGCCATGATCTATAGTTTTTATGGTGATTACAAAATTAGCTTTGCTTTTGCTCCACTAATTATTTATCTTCTTTTTTAGTAGCCTCTTTTTTAGCGGCCGGTTTTTTTGCTGCCGGCTTCTTTTCGGCTTTTGTTTTTGTTTCCTTTTTAGCAGTCTCAGCTTTCTTTTCTGTACTTGCTTTTGGAGCAGCTTTTTCAGCTTTTGGCTTTGCTTCAGCTTTCGTTTCTTCAGCTTTAGGTTCAGCTTTTTTTGCCGTTCCTTTTGAAGCACCAATGCTCTCAATTTGGATTTTACTCAAATACTGACGGTGACCATTCTTCACCTTGTATCCTTTTCTTCTCTTCTTTTTAAAGACGATTACTTTGTCGCCTTTAAGGTGCTCAACAATTTTTGCTGAAACTGAAACACCTTTTACAGCCGGGGCGCCAACTTCTATTTTGCTGCCGTCTACTGTCATAAGAACGTTGTCAAAATTTACTTTTGAACCTTCTTTTCCTTCTAAACGGTGAACAAATAGTTCTTGATCTTTCTCTACTTTAAACTGTTGCCCTGCTATCTCTACAATTGCGTACATGCTTAAGGGTTTAATATTAGTTTTCCAAAAATGGAGGGCAAATTTAACAAAAGCCTTTTATCTACACAAATACTTTTTTAATCAATTGCAGTATTCTGCAGTTTTGCCTTTTTTGCAGCGGCTTTTCGTTCTAATCTGTTGTCCTGATTAATGATGTATACGCCGGTTAAAATTATTGAAATAAAAAGAAACTGACTAATATTTACTTTTTCACCATCAATAATTCCCCAAAAAATAGCGAAAATGGGAATAATATAGGTGACAGATGAAGCAAAAACCGGAGAAACTTTTTTAATTAACATATTGAAAAGAATTACTGCAATGGCTGTTCCGAATATGGCGAGCAGTGCTATGTAAAAAAGGCTTTGCCATGCATTTTCATTTTCACTGAGTATGGTGGTGAAATCTGAGCTAAACAAATAAATAGCCGCCGCCGGACCGATGAGCAAAAAGCCAAATGCCGTAATGTTTACCGAATTAACTTCTTTTAAAAATCGCTTGATAAAATTCACGTTTGTTGCATAGCAGATTGTCGCTAAAACCACTAAAAAGGCATAAGACATTTTGCTGTTTTCAAAACTCAAGCCACCGCTGGATGATAATAAACCAATGGCGCCTACTAAGCCAACTATAGCCCCGAGCAGTTTTAATAAACGAAACGGCATTTTGAAAAAAAGCAAGCCAATAACCACTGTAAAAAGCGGAACCAGTGAATTTAACATACCCGTTAATGAACTGCTTATTTGTGTTTGTGCTTTAGTAAATAAAAAAGCGGGAATGCCACTGCCCAATAATCCTGCAACTAAAATGGGCAACCATTGGTCTTTTTTTATTTTTCGAAAGTTTTTTATAATAATGGGAGAGAGAAATAATGTGGATATGACTAATCGCAAACTTGCCACTTGTAAATCGTTAAAAGACTCTAAACCCAACTTCATTAATATAAATGAACTGCCCCAAGTGAATGCTAAAAAAAGAAGTAAAATCCACTGAATGATAGGCTTGTCAAGGTTCATAGGGCGTTTGAGCTTTTGTGCCGACAAAATTAGTTTTAATATTTGGGGCGGATGTTATGAATTTATAAAATGAGTAAATTTGTCTCCTAAATTAAAATGTCATGAGAAAAATAACATTCTCTCTTACAGTAATTCTAGCTTCATTGTTTTTTGTAGCATGCAGTTCTGCAGATAGCACTAACAAGGAAAGCAAGAAGGAAGAAAAAAAGGTGGCGGTTTTAGCAGAAAACAAATCCGCTGTTAAAATGGAAATTGATGGAATGGTTTGCGCAATGGGTTGTGCAAAATACATCGAAGATAAAGTAGCCGACTTAGATGGAATTTTAAGCAGTAAAGTTGATTTCGAAGCCGGTTTTGCCGATTTTGAATTTGATAGATCAGCGATGACTGCCGAAGAAATTCAAACATTCATAAGTGAAATTCACGACGGACAATACAAAGCTACTTTAGTTGCTGAGCAAGAAAAAGAAGTGAAGACAGAAGAAGTAGAGGGGGAGTCTACATCACCTTCTAAGGATTCCCAAAAAGAAAATCCCATTTCCTCAGTTCGAGAGAAATTGGACATTAACTTTCCGGAGTTGCTGACTTACTTTTTAAAACAATTACGATAAATTTTTCCCGCTTTTTTAGCGGGATTTTTTTTGACCTTTCATGAATAAAGAACACAAGCCCATTGTTGTCTGGTTATTAACCGGATGTGTTTTAATCTTTATAATGGTAGCCATTGGCGGAATGACGCGCTTAACACATTCCGGACTTTCGATGGTGGAGTGGACGCTCTTTGGCAGTGCACCACCTTCCAATGAGGCAGACTGGAACGAACTTTTCGATAAGTACAAACAATATCCGGAATACCAGCAGGTCAATTTTAATTTTAGTGTTGAAGAGTTTAAACGCATCTTTTGGTGGGAGTATATTCACCGTCAGTTTGGACGGATGATTGGTGTTGTTTTTATTGTTCCTTTCCTTTGGTTTTGGTTGAAAGGTAAATTGAGCAGCAGTTTAAAGCCAAAGCTCATACTCATATTAATAATGGGAGGGTTTCAAGGATTGTTAGGTTGGTACATGGTAAAAAGTGGCTTGAAGCAAATGCCCGATGTGAGTCATTATCGCCTAGCCATGCATTTAATTACGGCTTTTTTAACTTTTGCTTATACTTTTTGGGTGGCGCTCGGTTTAATTTATCCCAATCCTCCCGTCTTGCAGAAAGGAATGAAAAAGCCAATGGTTTTTTTGCTGTTAATTTTAATTGTTCAAATTGTTTGGGGCGCTTATGTTGCCGGATTAAATGCCGGAAAAGTTTATACCACTTGGCCCTTAATGGGAGATACTTTAATTCCTGAAGCAGTTACTGCCATGCAGCCATGGTGGAGTAACTTTATTGAAGGAATTGCCGGCATTCAGTTTGTTCATCGCTATTTGGCTTATGTCGTTCTTGCTTTAATCATTTATCTTTTTGTAAAAAGCCGAAAACTTAAATTGAGTAACTCTCAACAAAAAGGCATTTACTTTTTACTATTTGCCGTGAGTTTGCAGTTTGTTTTGGGCGTTTTTACTTTGCTTTTTGCTGTGCCGGTGAGCTTAGGTCTACTGCATCAATTGGGCGCTTTTGTGTTGCTCGGAGCTACGGTTTATGCCCTTCATCGTTTTAGTGGAGGAGAGCCTTCTTATGCTGATGTGATAGCTAAATGATTAATGGCTAATGTCAAATGTCAAATCGCAAATAGGAAATTTTGGGTTGTGAATTTTGAAGTTCACTCTCAAAAGCAATCTACTTTATAAAAGCAAGAATATCACTCAGTGTACTCCCTGCCTCTGTGGTTAAAAAAAGAATTTCGAATCGCAAATTTCAGATGGATAGAAGTAAGAGTACATTTTATAGTACAGTATTAGTTGTTTGAACTCTTACAAACGACTATTTGTGTTTACTATATTGATAATCATTGATTTTTTTGTATGCTTGTTCTTCATTCTATTTGAGATAATGTAGGCAATAGGTTTGTGGTATATTTAAAAGTAATCGAGCAGGTGCAATTTTTAAATAAAATAAGTACGAACAAATTAAATTTTGGGAAATGAAATATAATAAAATCATTTTCGAATAACTTTGAAGACCATTCACAAACGACTTAAAACGGGATTGAATTTTGGTTTGCAAGATACATTCAGCACCTATTGGGGTATACTGAATGGCGTAATTTTCAAAAAGTAATTGTCAAAGCTAAGATTTCTTGTGAAGCTACAGAGAATAGAGTAGCATTTTAGATTACTTTGTTGACGTCAACAAAATGGTCCAACTTGGCTCTGTGAGTGAAAGGGAGACTGAGGATTTTATGCTGACAAGATATGCTTGTTATCTAATTGCTTAAAATATAGACCCAAAAAAACCAATAGCCTTTGCACAGAATTACTTTGCTGTTCAGACACGAAAGTTCGAAGTAATTGAAAAGAGAATCAAAGTATGGGAAAGACTTCAAGCAAGGTAAAAATTGACATTGTTGGAAAAAGAGCTTTCAGAATTGATTTATGAAAAAACTGGAAATGATAAAAACTTTAGATTGATAAGGAGTAAAGGTGACTAGGCTTTATTTAGGAAATCTACACAAAAAATGAAAATATTACTTGGAGTACCGAGTGGTAGGACTTTCGCAGATTTCTTGCTAACGATTACGTTTGCTACAGAGATAACCGTTTTTTATACAAAGGAAAAAGATTGAGATCTGAGAGGCAGATTTCGGTAGAACATATATTTAATATGTCTCAAGTAATGCCGAAAAGTGTCAAAGATCCACTTTGAGTAAAATGAGGTTATATTTTTTGAATACCGTTTAGCTTTTCAATAAGAAATACTTATAAAATGAGATTATGGTACGTTTCAATAAAAATGAGAGGATAATCTTTAAAGATCAAATAATTAATAGCCATTTGGAAAGCATGCTTAGCATGATCAAAATAAAGACATGAAAACTAATGTGCTGTATTTATGAATAGAGAATGTATGAGGTTTTTAGCAACAGTATTTTAACTTAAACAGGCAAAGTGTTTAAATACGTTTTACTTGGCATCATTTCTATTGAATCTGTTCTTTAAATTATTAAAGAAGTAAGTAGCATTATAAATGCCTACTGCATCGGCCAATTCTTTTTTGCTCATTTTGGGGTGTTCAATAAGTAATAAACGAGCTTTTTGGAAACGCATCTCTTTAATAACATCATTTGGGGTTTGTCCTAAGATAAATTTTGTTTTTCTGAATAAACTGCTCCTAGATATATTCATTATTTCAGCTAGTTGCTCAACCCCAAAGCTTTTGCTGCTGTAATTCTCTTCAATAATCGATAACATTTGCTCATAAAAATCACTTTGCTGATTAGACAAATTTAACTTTTCTGATTCTGGAAGGTTTTGTTCAAAGGATTGTATTTGTCGGTAGTAATTAATAGAGTTGGATAATCTTAAGAGCAGCTCCTCTTCAATGAAAGGCTTGGTGAAATAAGCATCAATACCAATGCGTAACATTTTGAGTCTATCAGATTCTTCATTTCTTGCTGTTAGTACAATTACGGGTATCTTTATTGATAAATTTTGCAATTCTTTTATAAATTCCATTCCGTCCATAATGGGCATCATAAAGTCTGTAATGATGGCGCTTGGACTTTCCTTTTTTAGAATTTTAAGAGCCTCATGCCCGTTTGAAACGACCAGTATTCGATAGTCCTTTAATACTAGCTTCAGATAATTTTGCATTTCAACATTGTCCTCAACCACTAAAACCACATCCTGATTGATTACCTCTTTAGGGTTTAAAGATGAGGGGCTCGTATGGTTAGTATGATCAATTTTATGTTTAACAATATATTGATTCGGCACGGAAATAGTGAACTTAGTTTCAACACCTAAAGTGCTATTCACATTAATTTCAAATCCGTGCTTCTCAATGATGTTTTTTGCAAATGAAAGTCCAATGCCACTGCCTTCACTTTTACTAATTTCATTATCTGATTGGTAAAATCTTTTAAACACATTTTCTAAGTCTTTTTCAGGTATACCAATACCATTATCATAAATAGAAATTTCTAAAGACTTTTCATAATCAATAGCTATAATTACTTCACCTTTATTAGATGTAAATTTTAAAGCATTTTCTAGAATGTTTTGAAGAGATTTTTCGAAATAGTATTTATCTATTTCGACTTCTATTGGAAATGTGTTTATTTCAAGGTAAAGATTGATTCCTTTATCTCGAAATATTTTTGAATACCTACCGTACATTCTTTCTACTAATCCGGTCAGTTCCTCTGGGGTAGTGCGCAATAAAAGTTGGTTGGCATCTATTTTTGATAAATCCAAAAGATCGTTCACTATACCTTCAATATTTTTTGCTTGTGACTGAATAATGCCAAGATTTTCAGCATTCTCTGTATTGTTGTCAGTAAGAATGAGACGATCTGCATACCCCTTTATTAAAGTGATAGGCGTTCTAATTTCATGGGTGATATTTGTAAAAAAATGAGATTTGAAGCGATTTAACTCTTTTAAATCTCTTTTTTGTTGCTCAAGGAGTATTTTGTCTTCAAGCACTTTGTCTCTTTCTTTTTCAAGGAGTAATTCGTTTTTGTCGTTTTCATTTTTAAAGTAACTAACTAGAATAAATAAACCAATGAATAGAAGTAAAACATTGAAGTAGCCAAAATATTCATTCGGGTATATGTCATAAAAGTGATTAGGTAAGTAAAATGAAAGGATAGATGCAATTAGCAGAGTAATGTGGATGTGTTTCTGATCAAAAAAGAACAATGACATAAGTGGTAACACAATGTATTGATACTCTCCATAAAAACCTCTAAAAGCATAATTGCAATGGTAAAATAGAATTGAAAATACAACTGCAAAAAATAAAATTCTAGCTATGAAATAGAATCTATTCCACTGCAAGTATAGGATGAGAGAAAATAATAGAAATTCTGAGGTTAATGTAATTGTCTTTTCAATATCGAGAATACCTAATATGCCATCATATAAGAGAAAGAAAACACTGTGAAATAATGAAATATAAGTGGCTAAATTGAGAATTCGAATCCGTCTTTTCTCTTTTGTATTTAAACTTTCATCTACCCCTAAACCAAGAGTTTTATTCCAAGAATTCATTTTTTTAAAATATTCAACAAATTTAGCTCTAAATGTAAAGTCAACTGTCAAGAGGAAATGATAATGATCAAATTGGGACAATTGGAGCTTTTTGAGACTTCTAAAAGTTGCTGATTTTTTGTGTTGGAATGTATAGATGTTGAGTAAGACTTGACGATTGAATGCTCGAAATAATTTTGACGCATTAATCTAAAAAAAATGAAAATGAAAAAAAGTTTATTAATTCTACTATTAACTGTGTCAAGCACATTGTTTTCTCAATCAAGGATCTATGTAGATGTTGATGCCACTGGTAATAACAATGGAACCTCTTGGGCAGATGCATATACTAGTTTAACATCCGCAATAGATTCTGCTGCGTCAGGTGATACTTTATGGGTAGCTGAAGGCAATTATGTACCCACGATAGGATTTTCTTTTCCGGGTGCATTTCCTTTTTTTGACATCTACAGACCGTTAAAACTATATGGAGGTTTTCAAGGAAATGAAACCCATTTGAATCAAAGAGATTACATTAACCATGTCACCATATTGAATGGAGATATAAATGGAGATGACAATTATAACGGTTATCCTTTTAATCCTAGTAATCCAACTAGAGATGACAATTCTCCAAGAGTTGTTTGGGTTTCAGGAAATAATGTAGTGATTGATGGTTTTTCTATAAGAAATGGACATAGCACACTATCAGCGGGAAGTGGAGTTTATGTGGATGGCACCTCCATCTACAATTTTAAATTATCAAATTGTGAGTTTTCATATAACTTTAACAGTAGTATTAATGCCGGTGTGCAAATTGATGTCAAGAATAATACAGATATTGAAATATCCAACAATCGTTTTCAATACAATAGCGCTAATACAGCAACAGGGATATACGTCTACACATCATCACCTTCTATCAATGTTGATCTTGACATTGTAAATAATCTATTTTCAAATCAGCGGATAGAAGCTATTGGGAATCGATTCTCCGGATCAGCAGGCTGGGTTAGAGCTTATGAAAATGGCAGTGTGATTAACTTAAACTTAGTAAACAATACTTTTACTAAAAATTATATTTCTGTACCAACAACAATCGGACGAGTTTCTACAATATTTGGAGTATCAGTTTTTAGTGCAAACACTTCAGGGGCTATGAATACAAATGTTGTAAATAATATATTTTGGGATAATATAGATTCGGATCAGTTGGTTCCTGCCGAAATTTCATCGATAATTAATAATGGTTCTTCCATTGGTAGTATGTTAACTAGTTCTCCAAATATTGCTGAAGACCAGTTGAGCTATTTAACGGGAAGTCCCGGAACGGCTAGCAACCCTCTGTTTGTTAATCCTGCAAACAATGATTTTTCTCTAAGTTCGACGAGTCCGGCTTTAGATGCTGGAGATAGTTTATTTGTGGTAGGAAAAACAGATGTTTTTGGAAATGCGAGAATGTTCAATGCAACAGTAGACCTTGGAGCGGTTGAATATCAATCAACCGTTAGTGTTAAGGAATACTTAGATGAAAATATATTTACTATTTATCCAAATCCAACGAATGGATTAATAAATATTGACTCAGAACGCTTCTCTTCTGTTGAAGTTTATTCAATAAACGGAGCGTTTATATTAAAATCAACTTCAAAGAAGTTTGATATTCGTTCTCAACCGGCGGGTGTGTATGTATTAAAAATACTATCTGATGATAATCAATTTATTTACAAACGCATTGTAAAAGAATAAATTTTACGAAGCTTAGACTTCTTATAAATAGTTTTTTTACGTGAAAATCTTAAGCTATTTATAAGGAGTTGAAAGCTTTAAATAGTTATAATGTTAGTCTGTATTATATGAGTTCAAAATATTTAATATTTCTGTTTTTCTTTCTGTCATTAAAACTAGTGGCACAAAACCTGTCGTACATATCAACTGACAAAGCTGTTGAAGATCTTAATTTTATGGTCAATTCAATTGAAAAAGTACATTATAACCCTTACTTTAAAACAAATAAAGCCGACTTCTACAAATACAAAGAAGAGTTGCTAAGTAGCTTTAATAGTGACTCGATTGCAGTGAAACAATTTATAGCTACAGGAATGAAACTTTCTGCACTGTTAAGTGGTGGACATACTGCCATGGACTGGCAGAATGAATATATAGTATCAGAGTTAATGAATTATTATTTTTTGCCATTTACAGTTAAACAATCATTACTTGATACTTCATTTTTTGTAACTAGATCTGCTCAAAAGGGAATCAGTCAAGGAGCAGAAGTAAAAGCAATTAATGGGGTAAGTATCAAAGAGCTTTATGAGGAATGTATGTCATATATAGGTGGGTTGGAATCTTTCAAGAATGCCTATTGCGAAAAGGTTTTTCCACTTTATTTATTTTTTACAAATAAAATAACACATCCATACCTTATTCAATTGTCCGACACTGTAATTAGTACAGAAGGTATTAATGTAACTGAAATCAATGATTTTCTAAATAGTAGTATGGCAACAGAAAATTATACGTTTACTATTATTGAAAATGAAATCGGATTAATTAACTATAATAGTTGTACAGACTATGATGCTTTTGAAGTGTTTTTAAAAAAGACCTTTAAAGAGATTGATGATAAAAAGATAAGAAAGTTAATTGTCGATATTAGGGAAAACTCAGGTGGTGATTCTAGGTTAAATGATTTGTTACTATCCTATATTACAACTAAACCCTATCGTCAATCCAGTGGAAGATACTGGAAGGTTAGTAAGCTAGCAAAAGCGATTTATAAGCAGAAAAATTATGAAAATCATTTTGGAGAGGAGTTTATGGATTTATACAATGGCTCTGAGGATGGAACAATAATTGAGAAACTTGACGAAGGATTAACTTATCCTCAAATGCCAACAAATTATTTTAGCGGGAAAACGTGTTTTTTAATTGGACCTAATACATTTTCTAGTGCAAATTTTTTAGCTGATGCAATTAAAACATACAAGATTAGTACCTTAATTGGTTCTGTAACAGGGGAGCTAACCAATGATTTTGGAGAAGTAATTTACTTTTTATTACCTCATTCAGTTAACATTGTGTATGTTAGTTCCACTTACGACATAGGTGCTAATGGGAACCCGAATTTTTTTCAAGCTGTCGATCCCGATATTCAAGTGGATAATCATGTTTTAGACTATGCCATAAAATGGATGAAGTAGAATTAAGTTCGATTACTTAGGCTTCTAAGTGGTATTGTACTAGTTTTATATTTTCGAGTTTACTTTAATAAATAGCCGTTATTAACCCTTAGTAACGATTATTTGTGTTCTATTATATTGAAAATCACTCTTTTTTTGTTTTTTGTATGTTTGTGGATGATTTTTTGTTTCAGAGAATAAATAAAAAGTACTATGTTTATTCGGATATTTACTAGTTGTGGCTAATACGAAATAAAGTCGTCGTATACTTTAAGCCCCTTTCGACTTAAATAATTTTTTAATAAGCGATTAACAGTTTTACTAAATTCTATTTTATTGTACTGAGAGGTAGGTAATAATTGAAAATAGGATGAACGAATACTTCCGCTCAAAAACATAAGATACATAAAGTCATTTTCTATTAGTGAATCAGTTAGAAAACCTTCGGCATGAAGTTTGTTTAAAAGTTGCAGCCACATTTGCTTTCTCTCCTCTTGAGCCTTGACCATTTTTGAGTAAACCCTCGGAAAACTTCGTTTAATCTCAACAAAATCTACTGTAAAAAACAGGTACTTCAGGCTAATATCATAACTCATTTGCGGTAATGTCAAAAAGTACGTTAGCAAATTTTCATAAGCCATAGGCGATAATTGTAAATCCGTTAACTCAACATTCATTTCTTTGTAGATTTCCAACACTAAATCTTCCTTCGTAGGATAATGGTAGGTTAGATTACCGTAGCTTCTATTCAGCTCATTGCCGACATCACGAAAGCTTACATTGGTCACTCCGTTTTGATTGAAAAGTATTCTACTTTTCTCTTTTATCATTTTTTTTGTACTCATGTTGCAAAATTAGGTCATTTGACCTAATTTTGCAACAAAATAATGATTCACTTGAATGAAAAGCATATATAAAACACCCAAGGATAAGGAAAATGTCCTTGCTCTTTACGATCAAAAGTTGAAAAGCCTTGACTTTCCATTTATAGAAAAAGATGTTGAAACAGCTTATGGTAGGACGAGAGTAATAATCTCAGGTAATGAGAAGGGCAAAAAAATTGTATTATTTCATGGAATACATGCTGGCTCGCCTCTTAGTCTTGAAAGCATTAAAAATCTACAAAAAATCTATAGAATTTATGCGATAGATACTATTGGTCAGGCTACAAAAAGTGCAGAAACGACAATAAATATAAAAGATAATTCTTTTGCACTTTGGGCAGATGAAGTTCTAGAAAAGTTGTCGATTGAAAAAGCAGATTTTATAGGTGTATCCTATGGTGCTTATATCCTTCAAAAATTAATTATACATCGACCGCAGAAAGTAGGAGAATGCATTTTTATAGTTCCAAGTGGTTTAGCCAACGGGAAATTATGGACATCATTAAAAAACCTTTCATTACCATTAATCAGATTTCAAATCACTAAAAAAGATGAAGATTTGAGAAAATTTGTTCGTCACTTTATACCAAATGATGATGATTATATGTTCGCTTTCCAGCGAGCCATTTTAACAGGGCTTCACATGGACTATAGAAGACCTCAAATTCTACAAAAAAAGGATGTTGAACATTTTACTAACCCTGTATATATTATAGCTGCAGATGATGATATATTTTTCCCTGCAAACAAAGCAATTGTAAGAGCTAAAAAAGTGTTTAAGAATTTGAAAGAAATACATCTTTTAAAAAATTGTAAACACATGCCTGATAAATCTCATTTTGTAGAAATTGAAGATAAACTAAAAAAGTGGATAAACTAAAAAGAATAAAATGATACTAGAAACAGCACGCTTAAAAATTATTCAGTGTGATGTAGAGATTTTGGAAGAAGCCGTAAAAGGCAATTCAAATGTTGCTACTAAATTGGATGTGAAAGTGCCAGAGAATTGGACAGAATTTGGCAAAGAAGCCTTAGAATATGTAATTAATAAGTTGGAAGAGAATACCTCGGAAAGTGGGTGGTGGACGTATTTACCAATACATAAATCTGAAAACAAATTAATAGGAAGTGGAGGATATAAAGGCAAGCCAACTCAAGGCGGTGAAATAGAAATTGGCTACGAAATTGCTCCTAAATATAGAAATCAAGGCTTTGCTACAGAATTCACTATTGCATTAATTGAAAATGCTTTTAAAGACGACTACGTAAAGCTCATCTCTGCCCATACCTTAGGAGAATTTAATCCATCTACAAAAGTGCTTTTGAAATGTGGCTTTGAAAAAGTGGATGAATTGAATGATCCAGATGAAGGAATCATTTGGAAATGGGAATTACAAAAAAATAAATACATTAAGGTATGAATGCTAAATCCAACTATTTTTTACTTGCAGGGCTTTTCTTACTTATAATACAATTTACCGATATTTATGGGAACTCTGCTTGGTTCAAAACATTTTTATTGATTCTAATTTTTTCACTTTTTACAGGCGGTATATCGAAAAGCAATAAACCAAAAAGTTAAGACAATTAAAGCGTATGTTAGAAACAAAAAGAACCTTTATAAGACCTATTAATCAAGAAGACGCTAAGGCAGTTTTTAATTATAGATCTGATTCTAAAACAAACCAATTTCAGGGTTGGATTCCAAAGACTTTAGAAGATGTAAACGAATTTATATATAAAAACCCGGCTGAGTTTAATGTTCCTGAAACTTGGTTTCAACTTGTAATTATTGAAACCAATTCTGATAAAATAATTGGGGATATTGGTGTTCACTTTTCTGATGAAAGAAATTTACAATGTGAAATTGGATGTACTTTGAATAAAGCGTATCAAAAAAAGGGATTTGCGTCAGAAACACTTCAAGCTGTGATAGATCATTTGTTCACAAGATTAGAAAAGCATAGGGTTTTCGCTTCTTTAGATCCTAAAAATGAAAGTTCTGTTAACCTAATGGAAAGGCTTGGATTTAGAAAAGAAGCTCATTTCAAACGAAGTTTGTGGTTTAGAGGAAAATGGGTTGATGACTTGGTATTTGCAATATTAAAAAGCGAATGGAAATAAAAAGTACTAGCCAAGCCGTTAAAACTTCTCCCAAACTACTCCCCAGCCCACTTAAAACTCTCAATCATTCGTTCAATATCTGCTTTAATAAATCGCTGAACTGGGGCAATGGAGTCGTAATTAGGTTCTACGTTAAAGTAAAGTGCACCTCGCACAAAATGATGGCTGCTGTCGGTTAGGTAAAACTGAGAACCGGAAGCGGCATTGCCTTCAATATGATAAAAAGTGCCGTAAACCTTTTCTTCGGGGTTAATGATGAGCTCCTCTCTAATGTCTTGCGCCTTAACAACGTGTTTGTAAACAAGCGATCTAGCTTCTTCTGAAAGCTGATTGATGTTGGAATCAACCTTTATATAGCTCATGTGAATTCGAGCATTGTACTTTGCAAAATCAATATTAAATAAGTTCGAATCCTTTTTGGTTCTTTCTAAATTGGGGTGTGCGTATTGAGGGAGCTCAAATTGAAAAGAAAAAGGAATATTATCAACTGTCCGGTACTCTTTAGCCGGCAAATCTATTCTAAAATAACCGGTAGGTCGGGGTATGTTTTCATTGCCACAGGAAGCCAGAACTGAAAGTAAAACAACAGCTAAAACTACTTTAATTTTCATTGATTCTCCTCCTCTTCTTGGTTTTGAGCAATGGTTACTTTTACTCTTTTTATTCTCCTTCTATCTGCCGCATCAATCGTTAAAGTATAGCCATTGAATTTAGTGCGTTCATTTTTTTGAGGTATTTTTCCAAAAATTTCCAAGGCAAAACCGGCCAATGTGTCTGATTCGCCTTTAGCCGCTTCAAAATCCTCTCCACTAATGTTCAATACCCTGTAAACATCATTTAAGGGCGTTTTTCCCTCAAATACATAATTGTAGTCATCGAGCTTAGAGTAAACCAAGTCGTCATCGTCAAACTCATCGCTAATTTCACCTACAATTTCTTCTAAAATATCTTCTAAGCTAATGATGCCTGAGCTACCTCCATATTCGTCAACCACTATCGCAAGGTGAGTTCTCATTCCTTGAAATTCTCTTAGTAGGTCGTCAATTTTTTTGTTTTCAGGAACAAAGAAAGGCTTGCGAATCAACTTTCTCCAATCAAAGCTGTCCTTTTTTTCTAAATGAGGAAGCATGTCTTTAATGTAAAGAACTCCTCTAATGTTGTCGAAGTTGTCCTTGAAAGCCGGAATTCTCGAATAACCCGAATCTAAAATAATGTCGAGCACCTCCTGAAAGTTGAGCTTTTCGTCAATGCCAATTACGTCCACTCGGGCAGTCATTACTTGTTTTACATCTAAATTGCCAAAGCGAACAATGCCTTCCAAGATTTTTTGATCTTCATCGGATTCATTTTCATCGGAGGTTAGTTCAAGTGCTTGTGAGAGTTCATCAACAGAAATATTGTGACCTTTTTTCTTAATTCTCTTATCGATAAAGTTGGTTGAACTAACAAGAATGCTGCTAAATGGCTTGAGTATGGTTCTTAAATAATAAATCGGGCTTGCCATAATTGCAGCTAGCTTAAGCGGACTTTTGTTGGCGTAAATTTTCGGGATTACTTCACCCAATAAGAGCAAAAGAAAAGTAACAACAACAACTTGAATGGTAAATTGAATGGTTGCTGAAAAGTCGCTGATTAAATGATCGGTGATAAATGTTGAAATAATTACAATGGCAACATTTACAAAGTTGTTGGTGATTAATATGGTGGCCAACAATCTTTTGGGTTTCTCCAGAAGCGACATAATCATGGCAGAGGCTTTTATTTTGCCATTTTGGATTTCTTCATGGTCGTTGGGACTTAATGAAAAGTAAGCCACTTCTGAGCCTGAGATCAATGCAGAGCAGGCTAGTAAAATAACCATTACCACAGCAGAGGCAATGAGTTCGATGGAGTCAGTAATTTGAATATTTAAAAGCAAGCCGAAGCTCCGTTCATAAGGGTCTTCCAAAGCGGGTAGATTTGGTGAATAATCGATAATGCAAAATAGGGTATTGCATTTTCATGAATTAAAAGGGCAAATCGTCATCATCTTCTTCGCTGCTTAAGTCAGGTGTGTTGGCAGCTTTTTCAGAAGGTGAGTTGTCGTTGTTCGATGCAGCAGGGGGTGATGAACTGCTACTGTCCGAAGAGTTTGGCTTACTACCAAGCATCGTCATATTGTCGCCTACCACCTCTGTAATGTATCGTGTGTTACCATCTTTATCTTCCCAAGATCTGCTGCGAAGCTTACCTTCTATATAAACTTGATTTCCTTTGCGTAAATATTTCTCGGCAATTTCGGCCAATCCTCTCCAAAGTACAATATTGTGCCATTCAGTTTGCTCTTGTCTGTTGCCGCTTTTGTCTTTGTAGGTTTCTGTAGTTGCTATTGGGAAATTAGCTACTACAGCGCCGCTTTCAAGGTGTCTAACTTCAGGGTCTTTGCCCAGGTTTCCTACTAAGATTACTTTATTTACACCAGCCATTTTAGTTTCAGTTTAAGGTTTACGTATCTAACAAAGATAGCAAATTGGTTTCTTCCTTTAAATACTTTTCGATTAATTTAGGAATTGGAAATTTTGCTAAATCTCGTTCTTCAATTACTTTCATTTCTCCTAAATTAAGGCTAGCAAAATTAGCAACTTTTAGGTGATGAAAATGGGCGTAAATGATTTGGTGAGATAAAATGTGTTTGTAGCTTTTTGAAGTAGATTCTATTTTGTATTCGGTACCGCTCAGTAACTTTTTAAATTCTTCTTTCTCATAAATCTTGCTTGGACTGGTTTTTTTCTCCAATTCCACTAATGGGAAGTCGAATAAGTTTTGCCAAATCCCATTGCCTTTTCGCTGCTTAATCAGGATTTTATTTTGTACATATATAATAAGGTAGTGAAAGTACCTGTTTCGCTGTTTTGTTTTCTTTGCTTTTACCGGAAGCTGATCGACCATGTCGTTATTATATGCAAAGCAGATGCTTTGAAAAGGACAGCTGTCGCATTTTGCTTTTTTTGGGGTACAATGCAATGCTCCAAATTCCATAATGGCTTGATTGAACTCAGCAGGATTTTTTTTGTCGATTAGTTCATTGCAAACTTGTTGAAATTCTTTTTTGCCTTCACTGCTGTCGATTGGAGTTTGAATTCCAAATAAGCGCGATAAAAAACGAAATACATTGCCGTCTAATACCGCATAGGGCAAATCGTAGGCAAAAGAAGCAATGGCGGCAGCGGTATAATCGCCAACTCCTTTTAAAGCTCTTATTTCTTTGTAGTCTTTAGGGAAATTGCCCTTGTGTTCCTGCTGAATGTACTTAGCTGCTGCGTGTAAGTTACGCGCTCTGGAGTAGTAACCCAAACCTTGCCAGTCTTTTAGTACTTGTTCTTCCGGGGCGTTGGCTAAATCGGCAATTTCCGGATAGTGGCGGACAAATTTATTGTAATAATCCAATCCTTGAGCTACTCGGGTTTGTTGAAGAATAATTTCCGATAACCAAATGTAATATGGGTTTTTGTTTTCTCTCCACGGTAAATCTCTCTGATTCTTTTTGTACCAATTCGTTAATTCAGAGAGGATTGTGTGCTTCTCGTCTATGATATTTTGCAAGTTGTCGAAATAAAAGTTTAACTTTGTGATATTTAGTATTTTGAATATTAAAAAATTATTATATTTGCCCTCGAAACAAAAAAAGTTTCACTTAACCATAATTTTTTAACTAATTTATTTAATCACAAATTTAACTTAAGATGACGAAAGCAGATATCGTAGCAGAGATTTCAGAGAACACTGGAGTTGAAAAAGCAGCAGTACAAGCAACTGTTGAAGAGTTTATGAAAACAGTAAGAAACTCACTAGAAGGTGGTGAGAATGTTTACCTAAGAGGTTTTGGTAGCTTTATTACAAAGAAAAGAGCTGAAAAAACAGGTAGAAACATTTCTAAAAACACTACCATGATTATTCCTGAGCACTTCATTCCTGCATTTAAGCCTTCAAAAAGCTTTGTAGAGAAAGTTAAGGCAAACGTAAAGCCTTAATAATTTGAGCTCAAAATCAAATACAAGATTAACACAACTCCTGCTAATTTTAGCGGGAGTTGTAGTTATAGCCCTTATCTTATTTGCTCCTGAACGAAAGTCGGATCAGAAAAAAGAGCAGGAGTTGGCTGTTGATTCCCATGAAGGTCATGACCATGCAGAAGGGGAGGGGCACGAGGATGAAGTTGCTGAAAAACCGGAAGCTTTACCGGAAGGTGTTAAAGAATTAGAGCAACAAGCGGAAAAAGTATCTGATGTAGATACGAAGTTGAACTTATATGACTCACTCATTTCGATTAGTATTCGCGAAAAGCGTCCAAACTTGGTTGCTAAGTACAGTAAGAAAAAAGCCATGGCAGTTTCAACTGAAAATAATTGGATGCTAGCCGGCGATAATTACTTTAAAGCATTTCGATTGTCGAAGAATCAATCGCAAGAAATGCTAAATGGAGCCATTGCTGCTTACGAAAAAGTACAAGAAATTAATCCAGATAACTTAGATGCAAAGACGGCAATTGGTGTGGCTTACGTTGAGGGAGCGTCACTTACGGGTCAGCCTCCAATGCGAGGAATAGGAATTTTGCAAGAAGTGTTAAATATTGACCCCGAAAATGTAAATGCTTTAACAAATTTGGGTTATTTTGCAATCCAATCCGGACAGTATGATAAAGCCATAGAACGCTTTGAAAAAGTACTGCAGATTGACTCCCTTAATGCAGAGGCTTATCTTTATTTAACCGATGTATACCTTTCTCAGGATGAGGTTGAAAAAGGGATTGAAACTTTAGAAGAATACAAGAAAATGGTGAATGATCCATTGGTGAAAAAGCAAGTGGATGATTACATCAAAGAAATTAAAACGAATTAATAAATATTTAAAACATTACAGTTATGCCAAGCGGTAAGAAAAGAAAAAGACATAAGATGGCAACACATAAGCGTAAAAAGAGATTACGCAAAAACCGCCACAAAAAGAAAAAGTAAGGCTTGCTTTTTAAATTGAGAGCATACCATTTCTCATAACTTTTTCATTTCAAGAGTCCCTGCATTTTTATGTTTTGGGATTCTTGTGTTTGCATAACTTTTTTTGCTCTTCTGAGCATAAAAGTACAGGATAATGAGTGTTGATTTAGTAATTAGCTCACGATCGTCTGAAGATGTCATAGCGCTTCTGGAAGACAAAAGATTGATTGAGCTACACAAGGAAAAGAGTAATAATAATTACTCTGTTGGAGATATTTATCTGGCTCGAATAAAGAAAGTCATGCCCGGCTTAAACGCCGCTTTTGTGGATGTTGGATATAGCAAAGATGCTTTTTTACATTATTTGGACTTGGGGCCAAATTTCGCATCCTTGAATAAGTATGTTCAAGGAGTAATTAGTAAAAAGCAACGAACAGCTAGCTTAAAGAACTTTAAGTTTGAGGAAGAAATTGATAAAGGTGGAAAAATTGCCGATCAGCTTCAGTCCAATCAATATGCTTTGGTTCAAATAGCGAAAGAGCCCATTTCTACAAAAGGTCCACGATTGAGCAGTGAAATTTCCATTGCCGGAAGATACATGGTTTTAGTGCCTTTTTCCGACAGGATTTCTGTGTCTCAAAAAATCAGAAATTACGATGAAAAAGAACGCTTAAAGCGCTTGATTCGAAGTATTCGTCCTGAGGGCTTTGGAGTTATTGTAAGAACAGTTGCTGAAAATAAAAAAGTGGCTGACTTGCACTCCGACTTAAGCGATTTGATGGAGAAGTGGGAAAATTGTTTTAAACAATTGCAAAAAGCAAAACCTCCACACAGAGTTTTAGGGGAAATTAGCAGAAGTTCTGCCATGCTTCGTGATCTTTTAAATAAAGACTTCAATAAGATTTACGTTGATGATTCTGATACCAAAAAAGAGTTGGTTACTTACGTTCAAAGCATTGCTCCAGGAAAGGAGAAAATGGTAAAAGGCTATCGACGAAAAATTCCAATTTTCGAATATTTTGGCATAGAAAAACAAATTAAATCACTCTTTGGTAAAAATGTAACTATGAAATCCGGTGCTTATTTAGTTATTGAGCATACGGAAGCAATGCACGTAATTGATGTTAACAGTGGTCAGCGAAGTCGCTCAAAAGACGATCAGGAGCAGAATGCCATGGAGGTTAACTTAGAGTCTGCAGAAGAGATTGCTCGCCAGTTGCGTTTACGCGATATGGGAGGGATTATTGTAATTGATTTCATCGACATGAGAGAAGCCTCTAATAGAGAGCAGCTCTATGAAAAGATGAAGGAGTTTATGCGAGAAGATCGAGCTAAACACACAATTCTACCTCCATCAAAATTTGGTTTAATTCAAATTACTCGCCAGCGTGTGCGTCCTGAAATGGATATTAAAACTTCTGAGAAATGTCCATGCTGCAATGGAACGGGAGAAACTCAAGCAACCGTTCTGCTAATCGACGAGATTCAGAATAATTTGCGTTATATTTTGCAGCAGCAGAATCAGAAGAAAGTGAGTTTGGTTACTCATCCATTCATAGAAGCGTACCTTACTAAAGGCTTTTATTCTATTCAAAGAAAATGGTTCATCAAGTACAAAAAGTGGGTAAATATTCGACCTTCTGATGCATATCAATTTTTGGAGTATCGTTTTTTTGATGCGCAGGGAGAAGAGATTAATCTAAAATAGGAAAGCTGAAATATGAAATCAGAAACTGATCGCGCTGAAGCGTGATTAAGTTTGCTTTGATTCATAGTCTTTTAGAAACTATTTGCCCTGGAACTTTAGTTGGCTATATTTTAACTTAACTCAGAGACATCAAAATAGTTTTAAAGCAACTTAAGTTGACTTTAATTCCCTAAGTTGTTTGTAATTCAAAATCAATGGAAATAGAGAAATGAAAACAGCGACTGCTGCAATCACAAATGCCCAGATGATATTAGAGCCGTTACTAAAAAATGGAAAGGAAAAAACGCCCAAAAAGACAGCTCTCAGAAAAATGTTGATGCTTTGAAAAACGCTGTTAGTTCTACCTATAATGTTGTTAGGAATGTGGTTAAACAAATAAGTGATTCGTTGGATACGAATGCCGGCATTGGCAATTCCTAAGCCTAGGGCAAACACAAAAAGTAAGTAAGCGTTTTTAGTGCTCGCTAAAACAGTGAAACCGATTAAAGCGATAACCATTAAGACTAAAATAGAGTAGACTGTGCTTTTGTTTTTAAATAGTTTGTTGATAAAGAAACCCGCAAATAGTGCTCCTAAGGCATAGTGCACTTTAGTAGTTGCATAAATGTCTCCTTCTGCTTGCAAGTGCTGACTAATATAGCTTGGCCAAAGAAGATGAGTAGAAATCAACACAAAAATAAAAACTGTATAGGAAGCATTTCCAAAGTGAAAGAGCAAGGGGTTTTCTTTAAGATAGCGGAAGCCCTCTTTTAGACGCACAAGAATAGGTTCCTTAGAAATTGTGTTTTTAACTGTTGGGGTGTATTTGATGTAATAAATCAAAATCATGGCTAAAATATATGTACTGCCGTCAAGCAGGAATATCTCGTGGATTGACCATGCTTTAAACTGCATAGGAATGCCGAAAAGACTATTGTCAACGCCTTCGATTAATACTACTGCCATTGCACCCGACAACACATTGGTAGATTGTCCCATTACCTCTAAAAGAGAGTTGGTTTTACTGTAATTGTGCTTTTCGGTAATTTCTTGACCGAATGCGTAAAGCGTAGGGTAGTGGATATTGTAATTCAGTAATGTGAAACAAAAAACGAAAGCTACCGCATACATGGGTGTTTCGCCAAGATAAAACCCGCTAGCTGAAACAGTAAGAAGTACGACTGCACTCAGCATACAAATGCCTAAAAAGATGTTTTTTCGTGGAAAGCGGTCGATTAATGTACCTGCATACAATCCCCAAAATAGTGTAGCGAAGGTGGCCAGAGAATAGATGATTGAAAAAGTTGAGGCTGCATTTAAATGCTTCGCAAAATACCAAGGAATTGCCAACATACTAATCCCTTGTGCAAAATGGGAAATAGCATTGGCGCTTAACAATAAATAAAGTGCTTTTTTGTTCTTCAATTTGGAATCTGCCGCTTATTTTCGTGAAATATTTTTTGCTGATAATTTTTTGCAAAATAACACCCAACTTTTCGATGTATTCAAGGAATAAACAATATTCTTTTCAGGAAGTTTTAAGCAAGCTGATGAAGTATTGCAGTTACCAAGACCGCAGCAAATTAGAAGTGAGAAGAAAGGCATATACCTTAGGCGCGAATAAAATTGAAATTGAAAAACTAATTGAGCATTTAGAAGACGAAAAGTTTTTGAACGAACATAGGTTTACTGCGTCTTATGTTCGAGGTAAGCTTGAAATTAAACGATGGGGCAAATATAAAATTCGCGAAGGATTGAAGTCAAAAGGTATTGCAGAAAATTTAGTACAAGAGTATTTGAGCAAAGTAAGTGAAGATACTTTTAAGGAAAACATTAAGTATTTGATTAAAAAGCGCGGATTAAATGGGAAATTGTATCCCGAAGAGCTTGCTAAAGAATATCGCTATTTTTTAAGTAGAGGTTATGAGTATGACCAATTAAAAAGGGTTTTTGAAGAAGAGGGGCTAATTGTTTAACCGCTTTTCCTCAATTATTCTAATCCCAAATAAGCCATCTGAAAATTGAATGTGTAATTGTTTTGCACCGCCAATTGAGCCGGCGCTTTCAAAATCAGATATTGTTCGCAAGTACTCCTTGTCGGAGTAATGATTACCTTCTAGTGTTAAAACTACATTGCTTCCTTCTCTTTTTTTTTCTACTATAGTATAGTTTTCAACATAACTGTTACCGCTGAAAATGAAATTAAAAATTAAGCAAAGTGTACACAAAAATGGACCAATGGATAAAATATTGATTAATGTGTATTCATAAAAGCTTATGCTGAGTTTCTTGCGATACAAATAAATTGGAATTAAAAATGATATTCCAATAAACAGCAGATTTAGACGAAAAAATTCATATAGACCTAGATCAATGATTTGAAAAAACTGAAGGCTGACAAACAGTGAAATAAAATACAAAAAAACCATGAGCACGGTAAAGTTGCCCATATTGTCCCGCTTAATGCTTTCTAGCTTTCTGCTAGACGGGGAGTTCTGCTGTATTTCATTCTTTGAATTCACATTATAAATGACACATTAAATAGCTGTATAGTTTATGCATGTTCTCAATATCACTTAAATGAACCTTTTCGTTGGGCATGTGTACATTGTCCTCCGGAGCACCAATAAAACACCAATCAAAGGGGTATGGCGAGTTTTGGAGTGCATTTCCATCACTTCCTCCAGCGCTTTCAACCTCAAGCTGAAATCTAACATCCGCCTTTTTAGCTAATTCAATCACTTTATCAATATAAGCTCTGCGAGGAATTCCGGAATCTCTCATAGAAATAGCCACACCTTCGCCATGTTTAACACCTTCTGTTACCCATGTAATATCAGAAATTAAAGCTTGACGTACTTGGTGTTTTTCGTAAAGATATTTTGCTAAATAACCTACACTGCCCCCGCCAACTTCTTCCCAAGCCGAAAAAACTATGGCACCATTTTCTAGTGTCTCTGCTACTTTTAAGGCATTCCAAATCCCTAAGCGGTCGTCTAAGTAATTCGATTGAACGTAGTTCTCTGAAAGTATAAATTGCGGCTTATAGGTGAGTGTTGTGCCACGATCTACTTTTCGATCAAAGTCCAAAACAGTATCAATGACTTTTTCATCTTCGGTTTCGTCTTCTATTTTGTAGTGAAGCTTCCCTTCAATTTTCCCTTGGCTGTCTTGTCCGACTAAAAGACTTCCTTCTTGAGCCTTAGGGCCGCCAATTTTGATGAGTTTGTTGTCATAAGCAACAGAATAACCTACGCTGTCCATGTGAGCAAAAATGGCTGTTTTGGGTTTGCCAAAAATTAAAATCATGCAATCTTGAAAATCTTCACCATCAATAATAGATGGTTGCACTTTCCATTGCGATTGATGTGCTTGGATGTATTCTTTTAAAAAGTTTTTCATTGCCAACTCGCTACCTGATGGAGCATGAATGGAGCAAAGTTGTTCTAGTAATTCCGCTTCTTGAGTATTCATAGGTTTTAATAAAAAACACCTTCTAAGCAAGTCAGAAGGTGTTTTCAAATATAATTTATTTTTTCAGATTAGTTGTTTAACATCACCGGCATAACGAGCATAAGTACTTTCTCATTTTCGTCATTTCCTGTTGCCGGAGTTAAAATTCCTGCGCGATTAGGAGCAGACATGGCAATGTTTACTTCTTCGGTATCGAGGTTACTCAACATCTCAATTAAGAATCTTGAGTTAAAACCGATGGACATATCTTCACCTTCGTATTGACAGGTTAATCTTTCGTTAGCTTCGTTGTTAAAATCTGCATCTTCAGCAGAAATTTGCAACTCACTGCCGCTCATTTTTAAGCGAACTTGGTGTGTTGTTTTGCTGGAGAAGATACTCACCCTTTTAATTGAGCCCAAAAGCGCTGTTCTGGAAATCGACAATACATTTGGATTTTCTTTTGGGATTACGGCCTCGTAATTAGGATATTTTCCATCGATTAGTCGACAAACTAAACTAATGTTGTCAAATTTAAAAGCAGCATTGGTGTCGTTGTATTCAATATTCACTTGATCGTCCATTGAGCTCAAAATGTTTTTCAACAAGTTCAATGGCTTCTTAGGCATGATAAAGTCAGCAGACTTCTTTGCTTTTACATCATCGCGCTCGTATTTAACTAATTTGTGAGCATCGGTGGCGACAAAAATCAAGCCTTCATCAGTTAGTTGGAAAAACACTCCTGACATTACAGGGCGAAGCTCATCGTTGCCACTGGCAAAAATAGTTTTCTCTATCGCATTGAATAATAGTTCTCCGGGAACCTCTAACGTAGAAGGAGCTTCTACTTCAGGAGTTTTTGGGAACTCGTCTCCCGACTGACCGCTTAAGCGATATTTACCATAATCTGAGCTAATTTCGATGCCGAAATTTTCATCTTCTTCAATGGTAAAAGTCAAAGGTTGATCCGGAAGCGATTTTAGCGTGTCTAAAAGCAAACGAGCGGGAATTGCAATAGTTCCTTCTTCTTTTGCTTCTACCTCAATAGAGGTGCTGATTGTTGTTTCTAAGTCGGATGCGGTTACCAAAATTTTATTTTCACTAATCTCAAAAAGAAAATGATCGAGAATAGGAAGTGAATTGTTAGTGTTTAGTACCCCACTAATATTTTGTAATTGCTTCAATAATGAAGAACTGGATACAATAAATCTCATTTGTGTGAATATTGATTACGATATAGCAAACAAATTTAGGGTATTTCAACTGGCTTATGAAGCCATAAAATCATTTACTTTTCAACAGTTGTTAATGACGTAAATTCTTCAATACCGGGAACTAAAGGGTCGAAAGTTAAATTTTGCACAATAGGATGCTCTTTCTCGCCTAAGTAAGAGCTGTAAACATACATGCGCTCAGGATGATGTGTGAGTAATTTTCCATTTAATGTAGCGCCTTCTCTTACCGGCATATTGTAAGCTTTCAATTCAATGGTTTTTCCATCCATTAACTCTAGTTTAATGTTGTGTCTTTCAGGAGACAAGTAAATAGAGTCTAATTGCTCACTTGGAGTTTTTTTATCAACATATTCATAGTATACACCACTAAAAAGCTTAAAGTAAGGAATTGCTAACTCCGGATTTAGTTCTTGTTTTTGGTTATTGCTTAAATCGGTTAATCTAAAACGGTCTTTTTCGTATTGCTCAATGCTAAAGTCGCCTAATGTGTCACTTTGGTGCTTTACTTCAATTCTTCTAATTTCTCGAGGGTTGCATCGCATAACAATGCGGTCTTTCCAAAGGGTTTTGTCGGCAAAAAAGCGAGTTCCTAAATAGCCTCTTTCCATTAGTAAGTGAGTTATAAATGGCTTCGCTGACTTCTTTCCGTCTTTTTCCAGTAGCATATAGGTGCCAACTCTACTAGCCGTAGCTTCGCCAATGTACCACACTTTTTCCGGCTCATCTTTTCCTTCTAGATAAAACTCCACTTTGGTGTGATTACCGGCAATGCTTTTAACTACCCAATCAAAAGTCTCTTTAGAAACCGGAGCTTGGATGCTTATGTCGTGTAGGGTTTTTAGTATTAGTTGGATAGCATCCTTTCTTGCCGGGAACTTTCCTTCAACCATCCATTCGTCAAAACTTCTTCTGCTAATGGTTACGCTTTTTCCATCTGCTTGTGTAATAAAAACCTTATCTACTTTGGCTGTGTCCTCAATAGCAAAATCCTTGTAAACTTCTGTATTTACCGGCTTGTCTTTGCTGCTGTACATCCAGTATGCAATACCACCTAGAACAAGAACGACAATTAATCCAATAAGATTTTTCATAAGTTTATTTCTTTAGGGTGTATTTCTTCTTTCGAATAAAGTGTAAGATTAAGCCAATTAGAATGATTAGCGCAATCGGGACTGCTGTATTTAAAACTTGAATCAACAAACGATTATGTTCTACTAAATCACTGTTTAGTAAGCGAATTTTAAAACTTTTGGTGTTCGAAACAATGATGCCTGAATCGTCTAATAAATAATGCATGGCATTAATAAAAAAGTCTTTATTGCCATAAAGTTGTTTGGTGTACTGATCAAAACCTAATGCGTAATATTCGTTTGTTCTAGGGTTATAACGATTGCGAATTAAGTCGGCGTCGGAAATAAATAACATTTGAGTCTCTGGACTTTTATTTTTGTATTTGATTTCTCCTGCATTGGTAATATTAGGAGGCAATCGATTGTCAAAAACGGAAGTAAACTCTCCTTCTACTAAAACCGCTATCGGTACATTTTTCTTTGTAAATTGCTCTTCAGGCGGATTAAAACTCACCATATTCAAGCTAATTCGCGTAGGTGCTTTAACCAGCTTTGTTTTGTCTGATGTAGAAAGAACAACTGTTTTTTTCAATGAGTTGTTACCGACCAAGTCGATGCTGTTGGCAAATTGAGCACGAACAACATCAATGTTTTTATTAATAGGATGGTTGTTTTGAGAAACCATTAATGGATAGAACAGCCATGGGAATAATTGGGAGTTGGCTTGGTTTCCAAACTGCCCGGTAACAACTGGAATTGGAGCAGCTCGAAGATCTTGCACTAAGTCGTAATTTATTCTAACGCCATATTGAAAAAACAAATCATCTAAATTAAGTGACTTTGACAAGCCCATGGTAAAGCCACCTTTTCTAAGGCTATCCATACTGGCTTGAACTTGATCAACCAGCCAAACAGTTTTTCCGCCATACATGGCAAACTGGTCGATGATAAATTTGTCTTTTTCGCTAAAAGCAGAGTCAGGTCCTGCTATTACAATAGCATCGAATTTGTTTTTAACCAACATATTGGTGCTGTCTTTTCCTACAGCAACTCTATGAGCTAAACTATTAATGTTTCCATTAATTTTTACTCTTTCAACATGAAAATAATCGCGCAAACTTCCAATTATATCTGCTGATTCAAACTTGCTTAACTCTCCGTGTCCTTCAATAAAAGCAATTGATTTTAATTCGTCGGAACTGATTGTTTTAATGGTTGAGGCTAAAGAATACTCTAAACTTTCTATTGACTGGTTTAGAATAACTTGAGGTGGCGCACCAAACTGACTTTTTAGCAACTGAACTGCCATTTCTTTGCCTTGATAAACGATAATTGCTCCCGGCCAAACAATTTTTTGCGCCATTCCATCATCATTCTTAATCTGCAAATCAGTAGGGCGCAAGCCTTTTTCATAAAGGTTTTTATAAATTCTATCTCGCTCTTTTTTATCCGGATGTTTTGAAGGATTGATAAACTCATAATCCATTTTACCGCCGGAGTAGGCTCTAAATTCATTGAGAATTTCTCTGGTCTCATTTCTCAAACGAAGCATAGAAGAAGGTAGGTCTTCACCTTGAAGATAAACTTTGATTAAAACATCTTCGCTTAAATTCTCTAATAATTTTTTAGTTGGCTCAGAAATAGAATACCTGTTCTCAGAAGTTAGATCAATTCTAAAAAAGGAGATGGAGCTAATGGCATTGACAAGAATTAGGATTGCCAAGCTAATCAAAAAACCGAGGATATCTTTTCTTTTTGTTGCGCTCATTACCAATTCCTTGAACTTAGTTTTAGTTTCGTTAGGCTTAAAAATAAAAAGATCAGCGAGAAAAAATACAAGGCATCTCTGCTATCTATGACACCACGACTCATGGAAATGTAGTGTTCGTTAATACCCATTTTCATAATTAATAAATCAAGCCCGCCCATGCCAAAAGAGCCAATAAAGTCGAAGCCGATGTAAAAGAAAAAGCTCAAAAAGAGAGCGATGATAAATGAAATTACTTGATTGCTTGAAAGCGAAGAAGCATATAGACCTATGGCTACAAAGCCGGAAGCTAAAAAAAGCAAACCGATATAGGAGCCCCAAAATCCACCTTGGTCGATGTTGCCAACAGGCGAACCTAAATAATAAACTGAAAGGTAATAAATGATGGTTGGTAAGAGAGAAAAGACAACCAAAAGCAAACCGGCGATGTATTTAGACAGGATAATTTGTATGTCTGTGAGTGGCTTAGTTAACAATAGCTCGATGGTTCCACTACTGTTTTCATCTGCAAACAGCCGCATGGTTACCGCCGGAATTAAAAACATAAATATCCAAGGAGCCGTGGTGAAAAGACCGTTTAGGTTGGCATACTCACCATCTAAAACATTCATTTCTGAAGGGAAAACCCAAAGCGTTAATCCCATAATTGTCAAAAAAACAATGATGACAATGTATCCGATTAAGGAGCCTAAGAATGATTGAATTTCTTTTTTGAGTAAACTAAACATTTTGCCCAAATTTTTGAGGTCAACAAAAGTAAGGAATTACAGCTGTTTTCTTTGTTATATTTTCTAAATGGATTTATGAGAAGCAAGAGGCAAGAATCAAGATGTAAATTGTAAATACCTAAATAACGTTGACCATTTTAAAAGCAGAAATTAAATATTCTTCATTCATTTTTTGCGAAACCAAAGATTTGATTCATGTTTCAACTTTTATATTTTTAATTTATAAAGACCCTGAAAGGGTCGAAAGCTAATAGCACGGTACGAAGTGCCGGGATAAATAATAAAACGGATGTAACTTTTGGCGGTATTTTTTATAAAAATGGTGATAAAAGTGGTTTCGTAGTTCCGAGTTTAAAACATTAAGGCATTAAGAAAGTTAAGGTGTTCATTAAGGTTGATAAAACACTAATGATGCTGACTGGGTAGGCGGTAGCGGATTCGTTTGTTTTCTAAATGATTATAATCAAATCGACACACATTATCCTGCAATCAATAATTTATCTAACTTCTAAAGTCTTAGCTCTATGGTCTTTTCTCCACATTTGACATTTGACATCTGAAATTTGCTATCTCTAAACTCTAAAGTCTTTCTTCTTGCCTCTCTCTTTACATATCTTTGCAGCCTTAAAAATCATAATCATGTTAATTCTAAAATTTGGAGGAACCTCCGTTGGATCTGCGGCTCGAATGAAAAAAGTTGCTGAATTACTGCAAGAGATTCCAGGGAGAAAAATCGTTGTTTTGTCTGCTATGTCGGGTACTACAAACAGTTTGGTGGAAATAGCTAATTACTTGTTTGAAAAGAAAAACAGTATTGCTGCAGACTTAATTGAAGGTCTTCGCGCCAAGTATTATAAAGAGGTAAATGAACTTTTTACCGATGATTTTTTTAAGACCAAAGGAAAGGAGTTAGTTGATTCTCATTTTGATTTTTTATTGACTTTTACGCAAGATTCATTCACGATTCACGAAGAAAAAGCCGTTTTAGCTCAAGGGGAATTGTTGTCTACAGCGCTATTTCATCTTTACTTGGAGGAGGTGAATAAAGCGTCGAAACTTTTGCCTGCTTTGCAGTTTATGCGCATCGACAAAGATTTGGAGCCGGATCATTTTTACATTAAAGAAAACCTGTCTCGTTTGCTAAATGAAAACAAGTCCATTGATTTATTCATTACTCAAGGATTTATTTGCCGAAATGTATATGGTGAAATTGATAATTTAAAAAGAGGGGGAAGCGATTATTCTGCCTCTTTAATTGGCGTGGCAGCAGCAGCAGATGAAGTTCAAATTTGGACTGACATTGACGGAATGCACAACAACGATCCAAGAGTAGTGGAGAAAACCAAGCCCATAAAAAACTTATCTTTTGATGAAGCAGCGGAGTTAGCTTATTTTGGAGCTAAAATATTACATCCATCGAGTATTCTTCCTGCAAAAGATGCCAATATTCCTGTTCGTTTAAAGAGTACTTTGTCGCCTGAACTTGAAGGGACTTTAATTACCGCTGAATCCTCCGGAACCGGCATCAAGGCGATTGCCGCAAAGGATGGGATATGCGCCATTAAAATCAAGTCAGGTAGAATGTTACTGGCTTATGGCTTCCTTCGAAAAGTATTTGAGATTTTCGAGTTGTACAAGACATCAATTGATATGATTACCACTTCTGAAGTGGCTGTTTCTGTAACGATTGACGATACGACAAATCTCGATCAAATTGTGGAAGAATTGGAGGAATATGGCAAAGTAGAAGTTGATCAGGAACAAACGATTATTTGTGTTGTTGGAGATTTTATTAAGAAAGATAAAGGTGTAGCGTTAAATGTTTTTCAAACGTTGAAGGAGGTGCCTATTCGAATGATTTCTTATGGAGGAAGTAATCACAATATTTCACTTTTGGTAAATACTAGCGATAAAAATGCTGCTTTAACTCAATTAAATCAATTGTTTGAAAAATGAAGATGTTTACAAAAGAAAGAGTTGAGCAGCTAAAATCTCACACCACACCCTATTACTTTTACGATTTAGAAATTTTGGATGCTACCTTGTTGGCGATTCAAAATGCCGTAAAAAATAAACCTTATGTTGTTCACTATGCCATTAAAGCCAATGCCAACGAGCGTATTTTAGAGCGAATTAAAAAAGCAGGTTTTGGAATTGATACCGTTAGCGGAAACGAAATTAAGTGGGCGTTAAAAAATGGTTTTCAGGGTAGTGAAATCGCTTTTGCCGGAGTTGGTAAATCCGACGAAGAGATTCAAACAGCTTTGGAAGCAGGTATTTTTACTTTTAATGTGGAATCAATTCCGGAGCTGCAGGTAATTGATGAATTGGCTGCTAAGGCAGGAAAGAAAGCACCTATTGCCATTCGTTTAAACCCTAATGTAAATGCAAAAACACATCATTACATCACCACCGGGCTAGAAGAGAATAAGTTTGGTATTAATTATTGGGAGTTAAATGAACTCTTTGAGCAATTGGAAAAGCTTCAAAATATAGAACTGAAAGGGTTGCATTTTCACATTGGATCTCAAATTAGAGACTTGAGTGTATTTAAGAATCTTTGTAACCGGGTAAATGAACTTCAGTCGGAATTCAGAGAGCGAAACATTGACCTTGACCACATTAATGTTGGCGGTGGATTAGGAGTTAATTATCAAAACCCCGATGAAGAATTGATTCCTGACTTTGACGCTTTCTTTTCTATTTTTGATCAATTTATTGATTTACTGCCCAATCAAAGTTTGCATTTTGAATTGGGAAGAGCAGTGGTGGCTCAATGTGCCGCGCTGATTTCTAAAGTTCTTTTTGTGAAGGAAGGTGTTAAAACCAATTTCGCTATTTTAGATGCCGGAATGACGGAGTTGATTCGCCCGGCATTATACCAGTCTTCTCATCATATTCAAAACTTGAGTAAAATAAATGAGGATGCAACATACAAGTATGATGTTGTTGGACCCATCTGCGAATCCTCTGACTGTTTTGGGAAAGCCATATTGCTACCTAAAACCGAAAGAGGCGATATGATGGCGATTCGAACTGCTGGGGCTTACGGACAAGTAATGAGCTCACAATACAATTTAAGAGATTTTGCAAAAACCATATATCATGATGAATTATAGAACTTTAATTTTTACAATATTATTTTCAATAACAAGCATTGCATTTGCACAAGTTCCACTAAGGTCTTATTACACAGATGGTGGCTTGGTGCCTGTGGAACATTCAGTAGATTTCAAACACTTAAAGTTAGAAGTGTCTTTTCAGCCTGAAGAAAAAAAAGTGATTGGAAAAGTGGTGCACCAATTTGTTGTTTTACAAAAGCAAGTGGATACACTTCGCTTAGACGCCAAAAATATGGAGATTAACTCTGTTCTGTGGAATAATAAAGAAGTTGAATTTGAGAATACTAAAAATGATTTAATCATTCGTTTTCCCGAAAGTTTAAAATGGGAAACTGAGCATACATTAACCATTGATTATGTAGCTCAGCCAAAGAAAGGGCTTTATTTTATTGGTTGGGATGATACCACAGGAAGAAGCAGGAAGCAAATATGGACGCAGGGACAAGGCATTGATAACCGTCATTGGATTCCAATGTATGATGAGAAAAACGACAAAGTTGTTAGCGAAATACTAGTGGAGTTTGATGAAAAATACAAAGTGCTTTCTAACGGAGAGAAGTTGAAAGAAAAGAAGATAAAAGGAGGAAAAAAGTTATGGCACTATAAAATTAGCCATCCACACCCTACCTATCTAATTATGTTGGGCATTGGCGATTATGCCATAGAGCAGCGTAAGTCGGAAAGTGGAGTAAATATGGATTTGTATTACTATCCGGACCAAAAAGAGCAGCTAGAGCCAACTTACCGTTTCTCTAAGCGAATGTTTGATTTTTTCGAAAAGGAAATCGGTGTACCATACCCTTGGGAAACATACTCCCAAATACCGGTGCAAGATTTTATGTACGGAGCAATGGAGAACACTACAGCCACTATTTTCGGAGATTTTTACTTAGTTGACAGCCGAACTTATTTAGATCGAAATTATGTTCGCGTAAATGCACACGAATTGGCTCATCAGTGGTTTGGAGATATGGTAACGGCTCGTTCAAGTGCACACCATTGGCTGCAAGAAAGTTTTGCTACACATTATGATATGATGTATCAAAAAGAAGCTTTTGGTAAAGATTATTTTGATTGGGTGAGAAGAAATTATAATGATCAATCATTGAATGCCTCAAAAAGTGACTTAAAACCTTTGACGCATAGCTCAGCAGGAACGGTTCGCCATTATCCTAAAGGGGCTTTTGTGTTGGAAATGTTGAAGTATGTTGTCGGTAGAGATCAATTTAATGCTGCGATAAAGTATTATTTGAAAAAACACGCCTATGGTAATGTTGACAGTAAGAACTTATTGGTGGCTTTTCACGAAAGCTTAGGACTTTCTCTAAATTGGTTTTGGGAAGACTGGATTTATCGTGGCGGTGAGCCGGAATACAAAGTGAGTTTTGAAGAGTACGAAAATGAAGGGGTGTTTTTAGTAGAGCAAGTGCATGAGATGAACGACTTGGTTGACTTGTTTAGAATGCCAATTTACTTTGAAGTTCATTACACTGACGGAAGTGCAGAGAAGAAACAAGTGATTATTGATAAGCAGTTTCACAGAGTGTCCTTTGACTTAGATAAAAACAAGAAAGTAGCTTATGTATTATTTGATCCAAATAATCAAGTAATGAAAAAAGTTAGCTTTTCAAAATCAACTGAAATGTTGTTGAATCAAGCCGAGAGTGCTGAGCACATGCTCGACCGCTACGATGCAATTGTAGCTTTGACAAATCGGGATTTTGAAGGAAAGTCAGCTTATTTATTGCGCCGTTTTATGGCAGAAGATTTTTACGGAATTAAAAATGAAATTATTCAGCATATAATCCCTCAATTGGATGAAAGAGCTTTGGAGTTAACAAAGCTAGCTTTAGCGGATGAAGACTCTGAAGTTAGAAAAAGTATCGTAGAAAACACAGTACGAGTGAGTGACGAATTGGAGCCGGAGTACAGAAAGCTGCTGCAAGATTCTTCTTATCAGGTAATTGAAAAGACGCTCGAGCTCCTTGCTTTTTATTACCCTCAAAACATTGAAGATTATTTAGCTTTAACAGAAGGAGTTGATGGAGATCGCTCAAATAATGTAAAAGTGAGCAGGCTTAAATTGAAATATGCACATAGTCAGGATGAAAAGAGTCTAAATGAATTGGTTGACCTGACATCGAACTCTTATGAGTTTTTAAGCCGAGTGAATGCTGCCAGAGCATTGAAAGAATTAAATGTGTTAAATGAACAAGCATTAGCCAATATGCTAAATGCAACTTTTAGTTTTAATCGCCGCTTAAGTAGTCCTGTAAGTAGTGTAATCGACCACTTTTACGAGCAAAAAGAGTACAAAAAAATGATTTTTGATTATGTTACTAATCAAGAATGGAGTAGCGACGAGTTTAAGAAAGTGAGCAAGTACTACTTGCCTTAAGTTGAGAATGATTATTGTGAATGGATAGAAGCTAGAGTCTAAAAATTGCTCTTACGTCTTGATTCTTGTCTCTTGAATCTGAAAAACTTTTAGGCACTTTTTTAGCTCTATTTATTGGAAACGATAAACTTGGAGGTAGTGGTATTTCCATTTTCTTCAACTAATCGCAAAAGGTAAAATCCGGAAGCGGGTGCAGCAAAATCAAGCTCACCCGCTTTTTGATTAACTCTACTGCTAAAAATCTCTTTTCCGCTAATGTCATATACGTGAACTTGAGCATTGACCTTTTGATTAAATCTGAAGTTGATTTTGTTGTTTGCATAAAAAAGCTTTTCAACTTTTGTTTTAATTTCATTAACTCCAACTACAAAGGCTACACAAGTCGGGCTTTTTTGAAACCTTGTGTTGTTTGGAATTTGATGAGTTCCATCAATACCTGCACATACGGAGTAATCGTTTGATTTGTCAAAGTGGTAATCTTCTTCAAGCAGTAGTTCTGTTACCGAACCATTTGGAACATTAACAGTCAATAGTTTGCTGTAATTAATAAAAGTTGTAGTGTCATTTGTAGCAATGCGAAGAGTAATATATATGGTGTCACCGGCGATTAAAGTGCTTGGTCCATTGTTTTTCATTTCAATTTTAATGTCGACTAGAGCAGTAGTATCGTAGTTGAAGTTTAGTTGCGGAGAAATAAAACTCCTAACTTCTAAATCATTTTGAGCATTAAGTGTGCTGAATGTTATAAGAGCAAATAATAAACTGTATATCTTTTTCATCATTTTTTATTTTTAAACAACATGTATTTGATCACCTTCAAACTCTACAAGATCGCCTTTTTTAACTTTTAATCGTTTGCGATCTTCAACTATTCCATTACACTTTACTAATCCTTCCTCTACCATTTGTTTGGCCATGCCACCCGTTTCAGCAATTCCACATGCTTTTAGCAGTTTAATTAGTTCTATGTATTCGTTGTCTAGTTTAAATTCCATAATTGATGCAAAGCTAATTGATTTTACGAATCTTTTTCAACTTATGTTTTACTAAGTATTGATTTCGTTATTTTGTCTTTTGTAATGAATAGACAACTGATTTCCTTTTTTTGTGGCCTCATTTTATTTACAGGCTACAATTTACAGGCGCAAGATTGCTTGTTAAAAAACAATGCTTTTCAATTTGGTGAGCGAATCGACTATACCATTTACTATCATCTAGCCGGAATGTGGGTAGGAGCAGGGGAGGTGTACTTTGCAGTTGATTCTGCAAGAATTGGGAAACGTACCTATTGGCATTTTGATAGCTACGGACAAACCTACAGTAAATACGATTGGATTTACAAGGTGCGCGATCATTATCAAGCTTATACTAATTCGGATAATTTTATTCCACTTCGATTTAAGCGAAAAGTTAACGAAGGTAGTACTTATGCCAGAGAGGACTACTTGTTTGATTACAATAACGGCTACGCATTAACTGTTCGTCAACTAGAGGAAGAAGGCCCTTTTTTAAAAGACACGGTGCCTTTAAAGCAATGTAGCCATGATGTGTTGACGATGATTTACTATGCTCGTAATATTGACTTTGCCAATGTGGAGCTCAATGAAAAAGTGCCGATTAATATTTTTATCGACAATGCTTCTCACGAAAGTTATATTCGCTACCTAGGTAGAAAGCAGATAAAAGTTAAGGGATTAGGTACATTTAATACCATTGTTTTTTCACCTTTACTTATTGAAGGTTCTATCTTTAATGCCGGAGAAGATATGACCGTTTACGTTACCGATGATAAAAACCGTATTCCCATTTTAATTGAAACACCTATTTTGGTGGGCTCTATTCGTGCAAGAGTAAAATCGATGAAAGGCTTGAGACATCCTTTAAATTCAAAAGTAAGTGAAGAAGACTGAGTTAATTAATAATGACTAATTATTAATGCGAAATGCCCAGAAAACAATATGTCTACCTCGAACTATTTAAATTAATTTTAATCATCATCTTTTATTATAGGTGGCCATTTTCATAATTTAAGTTTGGAACGAACTAAATGGGGCTAATGATTGAAGAAGCTCCAAAGGAAATTTTTGGAGATCACTGAAATCATCGCCATTTAGGAGTGGAAGGCTTAAATTAGGGAACAGGCCTAGATTTTTTTGTTTACTTTTTTCATCAATGGAAAAAAGTAAAAACAGAGTGTTAAAAATAAGTCAGTTTAGTTGCTTGATAATCAGTTTTAGTAAGTAAATGAGTATTCAATATGATCAATTATTTATAGTTAAAAAATTGGAGCTAAGTCTTATTTTACTGGATTTTTAAAGAAACTTCCTAATTAACCAAAGAATTCCACTAATAACAATGGAAAGTAAAATCATGCTCGTTATGGGCATGTAAAAACTAAAGTTTTCCTTTTCAACTCTTATGTCTCCCGGAAGTTTTCCAAAAAAAGAAAATTTATTACCAAAAAAGTAAACAATCACTCCAATTAGAATAATGCCTATTCCAATGTAAATAATGTATTTCCCGCTCTCTTGCATTACAAGGATAATAGTCCTTCAATTTTTTCAGCTTTACGGTATCTTTCAATAATACTTTCTGCATCAAGCATTAATTCTTTAGCGCTAATGCTGAGGTAATTTCCTTTATGAGATTGTTTGATTTTTACATCTGCTTCTGTACCAAACAAAGCTTCTACCTGTGCGAGTTTTTGATTGTCGGCTTTAATAATAAACTTAAAAAAGTAGACTCTTGGCCATTTTCCGGCTTCATTGAGTTTGTCTTTTAGTGACTGAAATTTGTCTTCTGCCATATTATTCCTCCCTTGGTAGTTCACTTACAACTTTGCGTAAGCTAATTAGTAAATTCATCTTATCTTTTTCCTTTTCTGCTTCAATCGCTTCTTCTAAATCGGCTTCTAGGTTAACCACTTCTTCATGATTAAAATTACTGTCGAAGTTTTCAACTACTGTGAGCGCCTCCAAGCAAACCATATAATCACCTTCAATGGCTTTTTTTACGAAAAGTGGTAAATGCGCTGAGCCGTCGATTGCCGACTGCCAAAAAGCGGCAATTAAGAAACTGTCGTAAAAAGCCATTTCTTTATTGTTGAGCGCTTTCACTAAAACATCCACACTACCCTGATCCTTTAAGTCAAATAAGAACTCTATGATGGCTGCCTCTACTGTAGGCTCATCAGTCTTTTTTAAGGTTTCCAGCATTGCTGCGAAGGTTTTGTTATTCCCTTCTTTGCGATTGCGCTGTATGGCATCTAAAACAATTTTTTCATCAGATGCTTGTAGGTCTTTTAAAATGCTTTTAATTTCTTTTGAATCTTCGGCCATTTAAATTGTAATTTTTGGCAAAGTTAAGAAGTTAAAAAAGGATTAACTCCATTAGAAAAAATGAACTCATCTAAAATAACTTTCCCTTTCTTTTATTTGGCGATTGTAATATTTCTTCATGGTATAACCAAAACTCAAGCCGCCTAAAACCCAAATCGGAATACTGATGAGCACTTTGTTTAAAGTCACTGTTTCTTCCTTAATTAATGGAAATACAAAGTTCATAAACACAAACATAAAAATCGCCCAGCCCAAATCTTCTTTTATCCAACCTTTTCCGGCATAAGGGTTTTTGATTTCTGCAATTACTAATTCTTCAAAATTTTTAGCCTGATTTTTTAACCATTTTTCTTTGAGTGGCTTTTTGTACCAAATCCACAAAGGAGATGTGATTACTATTATTATCCACGACCAAATGCTCCATAAACAAGGAATTGTTTTTCCGCAATTATCGCAGTATAAACCAAACCAGTTTCCAAAGGCAGTATTACTTTGAGGTGCCCATTTTTTGCTTTGGTGCAGTTGATTACAATGAGGGCAAGGAATGTAGCTGCTTTCAAATTTTGATTTTCTTGAGGTTTTGTCGAGTAGTGACAATTTGGGTGTTCGTTGACCGAGAATAAGTTCATTAATGATCGAGCCCGGATTGATGATCCAAAACAAATAAGCCGGATGCCACCAACGATAAACTTTGTAGGCGTTTTTGTCGAATTGATATTTCATCACTTTTCATTAAGAAGTCACATAAAATTAGCAAAAAAGTGAAAATGAAGCGAGTTTTAATGAAATGTTATTGAGAGTCAAGTAAATTAACTACTTCTTTTCTAAGTTTTTTGATGTCATTGGATACAATTGCCCAAATGATATCTTCAGAGACCGAATCATAACCATGTATAATTCTATTCCTTGTGTCAACAATTTTTCTAGCATTCGAAATCTGAATTTCCGGCTGTTTGCTAAGAATTCGATTGACAGCTTCACCAATTATTTCAATGTTTCTTTCAATTGCTTTTCTCGTTTTTATATCTTTCTTAAATTGAAAAAAATCTCTTTGCTCGGGAAGGAAATCTTCTATTTCATCAATTGCTTGTTTAATGTCTTCAAGCCAGCTTAGGACTTCTTTTTCCATAAATAAGAATTTTTGTACGCTCAATTTCACTTTTAAGATACTTGTTCTTGATTGACTTTGATTCAAGTAAATCGACACTTCTATTGAGCAGTTTTTCCAGCTGGAATTTTAGATTAAAATACTTATCAGCATAAGAAATTGGATCCTGATCCTGTATGTCTACAACAAAATCAACATCACTATTGTCGCTAAACTGATCAGTTACTACTGAGCCAAAAGCAAAGAGTGTATGTACATTGTTTTCTTTACAGAGTTTTTTTATTGAATTGATATGTTGCCTTAAAAAGTGCATTACCTTACAAATGTAAAACTTTTTATACAAGTGATTATTTATGATTGTCATATACAAAAAAAGCGGCAAGTGTATTTTGCACTCGCCGCTGAAAACCGACTAAAAAAAAACTAAGAAGAGCGCTCAACTCTCAATATCTCAATGATTTTTTCACCATCATCAAAAGGCCATTTAATTTTATCACCGACCCTTCTACCGGCAACCGCTAAACCAATGGGACTTAGTATTGAAGTAGTTTTTTTCTTCTTTTTCGCCTTTTTGGGAATGGTAAAGTTGTAAACTTCTTCACTTTCATCATTGTGAAACTTCACTCTCACGCTGCTGCGAATATTCACAACATCCTCAGGGAGCTCTCTTCTCACAACTTGTTGAGCTTTCTTTAATTCTTTCAGCAAAATTCCTTCTACTTCTTTGCTGACTTCTTGTTGTATAATATGATTCTTAATGAGGTCGTAAACCCCAACTGTTAAAATTATTGGATTGTCCATTTTTATAGATATTAGTCGCTTAATTACATGCATCTCCAACCCAAACATTGATTTATAAATCAACGGCAGTCAATGTGAATAAGCGATTTGAAAATAAAATAATTGAAAAAGGAAGTTTCCCTGCTTTGGGTTTAGCAGGGCTTAACCAATAAATTCTTTTGCGCTTTTTAGAAAAGCATCATCGTGAAGGTAAGCGTTAAGCTGAAAATAATTGAGTGAATATGCCTTCATTTCTTACAATGATTAACTTTCGGCTAAGTTAAGCATAAACTATCTATTTTTAAGTAATTTAGTCTTTCTTAAGAATTGAAATAATCATGAATTTTATCAAATTGATTGGCTTTCTACTTTTTGTCACATTCACTTCTTTTTCACCATTGCTTAAGGCGCAAAAGGTGTATGAAACCAACTTTAAAAGTGAAGCTGATCGATTGGTATTCGTTACTGATTTTAAGTCAGAAGCTGATTATTTAATTTACGAAACTGAATTCAAAGGTGAAGCAAAAATAAGTAGTGGACTTTGGTTTTGGACTGATTTTAAAAGCGAAGCGGATTACTTGATTTATTTTACCAAATTTAAAAGTGAGGCAGATTGGCTCATCTATTACACCGACTTTAAAAGCGAAGCCGGAAAACAAGACTAGATTATGAAGAAAAGCTATTTAACCGACGCAATTTTTATCATTCTAACTACGGTTGTTTTGTTAGTCATTGATGAGCTTAATTGGCTGGAAAAATTGCAATATTATATTTTGATTCCAATTATAGCGGCTTATTATATTGGGAAATGGGTGGGCGTGAAAGGTACAAATCAATAAACCAAATCAAATGAAGACTTATACATTAATTTTTCTCTTGTTAGTTTTTTTCGGGTTTTCTTCAAAGGCACAAATCGAACAATTAAAACAAGAGGTCAGCGAGCTTGCAATTGGCTTTGAAAAAGAGAAGCCGGACTTTGCCTTTTTAGATTCAATCGTGAAAAACAAAAACATTGTTTTGCTTGGAGAAGCAGGACATGGTGATGGAACTGCTTTTTTGTTAAAACAGGAGTTAATTAAATACTTGCACGAAGAACATGGCTTTGATAATTTAGTCATGGAAGGAGGAAGCCCTTTTGCTTTGCATATGCTTAAGGACAGTTCAATGACTGATTCCGCAAAAATATTAGCCTACCGTAGAAGCATTATGGGAGTTTGGACGTATTCCAATGAATTTATTCCAACACTTGAATATGTTGTAGCTAATCAGTTAGATGTGATTGGGATTGAAAGTCGGTTTCCGATCATGAATAATCAATATTTAATTAAAGAACTTAAAAACGCCTTAGGGTTGACCTACGATTCTTCTTTTATTCGATTTCGCACACTTTTTTATAGCCTTATGGGAATGCAATACGAGATAATTCACAAAACCGAAAATCGAGATTTTTTGAATAATTATATAACTGAATTAAAAGAAAAAGTGACTCAATTGCCCGATGAAAATCAAAAGAAACAAGTACTGTTTCAGTCATTATGTTCGATGGAGGTAGAGATTGAAAAGTCGTATCACAGTAAAGAAAATACAGAGGGAATTATTGCCGGTAACAACTTAAGAGATAGCATGATGTTTCAAAATTTTAAAGCACAATACAATCCAAATGAAAAGTATATTGTTTGGCTTGCCAGTTTTCACGGAATAAAGAACATTCAGGAGATAAAACCGAAAGATTCTGCCGATACTTACAAAAGGCAATACCTTTTGGGGAATTATATTCAGCGGGATTTTATTGAGGAGAGTTTGGTTTTTACCATTGTTTCAAATTTCGGAGAAAGAGCCTTTGCTCAAAGTCAAAACGTACATAAAATTGAAAGTTGCATGGATTGTCCATTGGTTAACTCATTACCTTCTCAAGAAGAAAGTTACTTTATACCGATAAGTGGATTGAGTAAAGGTTTAATCGATTCGAATTTGCGGTTTAATTCAACTATTTTTGGTTCAAACCATAAAGGAAATTGGCTAAACCAAGTTGATGGTTTGTTTGTCTTGGATAAAATGAATCGATCAACTTATTATGACGAGCCAATTTTTTTAAAAGCGCATGAAAGGTGATGTATCAAGATAAGTAAATATCCACTTCGCCATTTTCCCAATTGTGGCTTCTTTCATCATACACCTCAAAATCGCAATTAAAGTTACGCTCTATGGATGATTTCCAGATGTTTTGCCATGTTTCGGCAATGCATTGAGGAAGTTGTCCTTTGGCTGTTTGTTTTTGATAACTCCCTTTCGGAACAATTAGCTCGGATAAACCTTCCGGCGCTTTCGTCAACATAGGTACTCTGCATCCAATAAAATAAGCGAAATTACCTTGCTCGTTACTATCGTAATCGTAATAAACCGCATAGCAGTTGTTTTCTAATTTGTCGGGGATTCTTTCGAAGATTTTCTCTTCTTCAAACTTTTTCCAAAGAGCGCCACAGTCTTTGTTAGACTGACCATTAAGATTGGTGGTTTTGCTATCTAGGTTAATCCCAATTAATTTGAAAGATTTGATGTTTTCTTTTTTCATAATAGTATTTTACACTACCACATTCACAATCTTCCCTGGCACCACAATCACTTTTTTCGGTGTTTTTCCATCCAACCACTTTTGAGCATTTTCGTGCTCTAAAACGGTTTTTTCGATTTCTTCTTTGCTGAGGTCGAGTGGCAGCTCTAAAGTAAAACGCATTTTGCCGTTGAAGGAAATCGGGTATTTATGGCTGCTTTCTACCAAATGCTTTTCCTCAAATTGGGGGTATTCAACCTGACTAACACTCTCCGTATGGGCCATCTTTTCCCACAGTTCTTCAGCAATGTGCGGAGCGTATGGTGCAATTAATACGCAAAGCGGTTCTAAAATTTCGCGCTTTTGACAGTTGAGGTCGTTCAGTTCATTCACACAGATCATAAAGGCAGAAACTCCCGTATTGAACGAAAAACGCTCAATGTCTTCCGTTACTTTTTTAATGCATTTGTGCAAGGCTTTTAATTCATCTGCCGTCGCTTTTCCATTGCTGAGGTTTAAGTTGTTTTCGCCATCGTGGTATAAACGCCAAAACTTGCGTAAAAAGCGGTGAACGCCTTCAATGCTGTCCATGTCCCAGGGCTTCGACTGCTCAATGGGGCCCAAAAACATCTCAAACAAACGCAAGGTATCCGCTCCGTAGTCCTTTACAATGTCGTCGGGATTAACCACATTGTATTTGGATTTAGACATTTTTACACTATCTTCTCTATCACAATAGAAGTCTTGACCTTTTTCAATAAAGTAGATATTGTTTTTAAGTCTAGGTGACTGATTTTCGTTGAACAACTTCTTGTTAAGTATATTGTTGCTATCTACAAACTGAACCGGGATAAAGGTTCTTGAGATAGATAGAATTTCGAAATTTGAGTATTTAACAATTATGTCATTAGTTGTGATTTTTGATCCAATGAAGTCTTTATATCTAGATAATTGTTTTAACATTTCTGAGCTAAGTTCGCCTCCTGCTCTTAAGTCTTTAACAACTCTAAAATCAATATATAAAGGAAATCTACTTAAGCACTTGTAAGTAGCAAGCTTATATGCTGCAAGATGTTCTTCTTCAGTTGAGTTGACGTCTATTTCAAATTTAATATTTGCCTGATAGATATAGTTTGCATGATGAACTATCATCCCCTGATTGATCAACTTTTGAAAAGGTTCTTCCACTTTCAAATAGCCGCGGTCGTTTAAAAACTTTGTCCAAAAACGAGAATACAACAAATGTCCGGTAGCGTGTTCCGCTCCGCCAAAATAGAGGTCTACATTTTTCCAATAGTCCAAACTTGTTTGGTCGGCAAAACCGTTTTTGCGTTCGGCATCCATGTAGCGGTACAAATACCAAGAACTGCCTGCCCAACCTGGCATGGTGCTCGCCTCTAAAGGATTTCCATTGTAGCTCCATTCTTTGGCTCTCGCCAAGGGAGGCTCACCATCTTCGGTGGGTAAATATTTGTCTACTTCCGGCAATTCCAAAGGCAATTTATCCTCAGGATAGGCTTTGGCAATTCCATTTTCGTAATAAATCGGAATGGGTTCCCCCCAATAACGCTGACGACTAAAAACCGCATCGCGTAGGCGGTAGTTAATTTTACCGGCACCAATTCCTTTTTCTTCGATAGCCTCAATGGCTTTGGCAATGGCATCTTTGACCGATAAGCCGTTCAAGAAATCGGAGTTGATCAATTTACCGTCTTTTCGGTCGTCGGCACCTTGACTCACATCTTGCCCTTCAATTACCGGAGGAATTTCCAAACCAAAACTGTTGGCAAAGTCCCAGTCTCGCTGGTCGCCACTAGGAACAGCCATAACCGCTCCGGTTCCATAACCGGCCAACACATAATCTCCAATCCAAATCGGGATTTTATTTCCGGTAAACGGATGAACCGCATAGGCTCCGGTAAAAGCACCAGTTACTTTTTTGACTTCCGTCATGCGCTCGCGCTCCGAACGGGCAGCGGCGTATTTTTGATAGTTGCCTACTTCTTCCTTTTGCTCGGCAGTGGTTAGTTCACTTACTAAATCGTGTTCCGGTGCCAAAACCATAAAAGAAACACCAAAAATGGTATCCGGACGAGTGGTAAACACTTCAATTTGCTCCTTGCTATTTTCAACGGCAAAACGGATGCTCGCTCCTTCGGATTTACCAATCCAGTTGCGCTGTATTTCTTTAATGGCATCCGACCAATCAATTTGATCCAAGCCTTGCAATAAGCGCTCGGCATAAGCGGTGATGCGCATGCTCCACTGCTTCATCTTTTTGCGTTCTACCGGATGACCGCCACGCTCAGAAACACCATCTTTGATTTCGTCGTTCGCCAAAACGGTTCCCAAAGCCGGGCACCAATTCACATAAGAATCCGCTAAAAAGGCCAAGCGATAATCCATTAATATATCGGCTTGTTCTTTTTCGTTTTTATTTTTCCACTCATCGGCGGTAAAATTCAAATCGCTATCAGTATGTGCATTTAAATTTTCAGTTCCTTGCTTTTCAAAATGGGCGATTAAGGTCTTTATGTCTTCTGCAGCATCTGCAGTTTTGTTGTACCAGGAATTGAACAATTGCAGGAAAATCCACTGCGTCCATTGGTAATATTCGGGATTTGAAGTGCGCACCTCTCGATCCCAATCAAAAGAAAAACCAATTTGGTCGAGTTGACGGCGATAGGTAGCAATGTTCTCTTCTGTCGTAATTTTAGGATGCTGTCCGGTTTGTATGGCATATTGCTCGGCGGGCAGACCAAAAGAATCGTAGCCCATAGGATGCAACACATTAAAGCCTTTGTGGCGCTTGTATCTGGCGTAAATGTCAGAGGCAATATAACCGAGTGGATGCCCTACATGCAAACCCGCTCCCGAAGGATAAGGAAACATATCTAAAACGTAAAACTTGGGTTTTTCGCTTTGGTCAAATGCCTTAAAAGTTTTGTTTTTAGCCCAATAGGCTTGCCATTTTTTCTCAATTTCCGGAAAATTATACTCCATGTCGATCTCGATTTCCTTTTTGTGTGGCAAAAGTAATTGATTAATGTAAGAGTTGCGGGTGGCGAAAGTTATTTAATCGTTGAAATGTAATAGAAAGGATTGAAAGCTGTTTAATTTATAATTACTAATGACCAATTATCCCAAAGCCAAATCTCTCTAATCTATTTTAAAAACATTAAGTTCATTAAGAAGTTAAAAGAATTTAGCTTAGTGCATGAGTTAGTCTCCATAAAACTTAATGAAGCCCTTAATCTACCTTCACTCCTTAATGTTGTGAGTCGTCCTAAAATAGGTTGACAGTTTTTAATAGATTAATTATAGCCGAAGAGAATATTCTCTTCGGCTTTTTCGTGTATAAAATTAGGTGTTTTCATTTTTAAACTAAGGTGTGGTCTTTTATT
>Ga0207849_100099_pt1 | contig 79197 bp, 67 predicted proteins | sample TtaePargueraPR_12_FD_187277 | JGI IMG/M metagenome (GOLD analysis project Ga0207849, IMG submission 187277) | Aerobic enrichment media microbial communities from Bioluminiscent Bay, La Parguera, Puerto Rico - Tt and P2 (4) (SPAdes) | ecosystem: Environmental > Aquatic > Marine > Unclassified ...
AATAAAAGACCACACCTTAGTTTAAAAATGAAAACACCTAATTTTATACACGAAAAAGCCGAAGAGAATATTCTCTTCGGCTATAATTAATCTATTAAAAACTGTCAACCTATTTTAGGACGACTCATCATTTATCCTTAAAACAAATCCATATTATCTAAAACATCCATTACAGAGCGAACAGATTTTGCAGAATCATTAAGCAATGCTTTTTCATCATCGTTTAAGTCGAGCTCAATAATTTTCTCAATACCGTTCTTACCTAAAACAACCGGTACGCCTAAATAGATATTATCCATTCCGTATTCACCTTTTAATAGCGCACAAACCGGGAAAACTCGTTTTTGGTCGCGCACAATGGCTTCTACCATTTGAGCTGCTGCTGCTCCGGGTGCATACCAAGCAGAAGTCCCCATAAGGTTTACTAGTTCACCGCCACCTTTCTTTGTTCTTTCAACAATGGCGTCTAATTTTTCTTCGTCGATTAGCTCAGTAACTGGAATACCTCCAACTGTAGTATAACGAGGTAGAGGAACCATAGTATCACCATGTCCACCCATTAATACTGCTTGAATATCCTTTGGAGAAAGATCTAGCTCTTCAGCTAGGAAAGAACGATAGCGAGCTGTATCCAAAATACCTGCCATACCAAATACTCTGCTAGAATCAATTTTAGCCGTTAGGTAAGCACAGTAAGTCATTACGTCTAATGGATTAGAAACAATAATAATCTTTGCATCAGGCGAGTGCTTAATAATGTTTTCCGTAACCGATTTAACGATTCCCGCATTGGTAGCGATTAAGTCATCGCGGCTCATTCCCGGCTTTCTAGGAATTCCGGAAGTAATTACAACCACATCAGAACCCGCTGTTTTTGAATAGTTATTTGTTGAACCAATCGTGCGCGTATCATATAGGTTAATTGGAGAAGTTTCCCAAATATCAAGGGCTTTTCCTTCTGCTAAACCTTCTTTAATATCCACCAATACTACTTCATTGGCTAGTTCTTTGTGAGCAATTACATTTGCACAGGTTGCTCCAACATTTCCTGCTCCAACTACTGTAACTTTCATTTGTCTATTTTATTTAATTAGTTTAAACTGCTTTAAAGCGACTATTTTTTATTTCATCAGCCTAAAAAAGCAAATTATTTTCGATTATTTTTCGATTGGCTAAATTACTCAATACCACTTGTATTTTAAAAGATTTACAGATAAAAAAGAATCCCTGAAAAAAAATATTTACTTATAAGCAACCATTGAATAATTTAGCGTCATAATTGCACAAAGCCTCAATGGATTTATCGGATCAAGAAGTAGTAAGAGAAGTAGTGAAGGCATGCGCTCGAGGCGACGCCAAATATCAGAAGATGCTGTATAAGAAAATGTATAGCTCTATGATGGCCGTTTGTTATCGATATGCAGGTCGCCCTGAGGATGCAAAAGATTTGTTCCAAGAGGGATTCATTAAGGTTTTTAAAAAAATTGATCGCTTCAATTTTAAAGGTTCTTTGGAAGGATGGATTCGTAGAATTATGGTAAATAATGCCATTGATTACTACCGGAAAAATAAAAACAAGTTTGCCATGAGCGAAACGCTGGTAAAAGCGGAACAAATTCCGGATGAAGGAGCTGAAGAGATGCTTTTTGAAGGAATTAGCAGTAGAGATTTACTCGATTGTGTTCAACAACTTTCGCCCATGTACCGAGCTGTTTTTAACCTCTATGTGTTAGACGACTACACTCATGCAGAAATTGCTGAGGAACTTAACATTAGTGAAGGAACTTCCAAATCGAACCTATCAAAAGCCAAGCGAAATTTAAAAAAGATGATCAAAGAAAAATTAAATGATGTCAACAAATAAAAACAACTTAAGTCGAGAAGAGCAAGCACTTCGTGATAAAATAAACGAGGCTGACTTTGCTTACCAAGAAGCCGACTGGAATGCTATTGAAAGCGAAGTAAGTGGTGGAAGTTGGGCAAAATACAAAACCCTTTTTAAAACTGCAGCTGCCTTTGTTGTTTTAAGTGGTGCTGTTTATTTCTTAAATGAAGAAATGAAAACAGACTCTTCTCAAAATACAGATAATGTAACCGCTACTGAAAAAACAGAAAAAAAGGAGCAGTCTGTAACTGTAGAGAAGCAGGAAGAGAAAGCAGCAACTACAAAAAAGGAATCTAAAGTTCAACCCTCTTCATCAATTGAATATTCCAAAGAAGAATCAATAGATAAAGGTGAGATTGCAGAATCTAGCGAGAAAACTGCCCCCCCTAAAAATGAAGAGTTCATAGAAGATAAACTTCCTGCAGAAATTGAGGAAACGGAAAAAAGCACTTCTGAAAATGAAGTTGAAAATATCAATTTTGATATTAATATTGAAGGCAAACTCTGCTTGGGAGAAGAACTTCGTCTTTCAGCTCAAAACAATAACGGTCAAACCAATAGCAGCACACTCATTTATCGTTGGTTTATCAATAACAAGCGCATTATTCAAAGCAATGCTGAGTTCAATTATATTTTTGACGATGCCGGTGAATATCAAATCAGCCTAAAGGTAAGGAATGAAAGTGGACAAATAGTTAGTGAAAGTTCTAAACAGATCAATCTTGATAAAGCCGAAGAAATTGACTTCACTTATGAGGATTTAAGCGGGCTATTTACTGATTTTACGGCACAGCTCAAACCTAATCCCGCTCATCTAGAATACCAATGGTTTATAGAGGGTAAAGAGATTCAGCTAGACGAGAATAATCAATATGATTTTCGTCAAAAAGGAATTTACAGTCTTGCACTAGTATATAAAAATGAAAGCGGCTGTGTGAGTGAAATAGAAAAGCCTCTTCAAATAGAAGATGATTTTGGACCATTTCAAAATGTTATTAATCCTGAGAGTGAAACTGATAAAAACAGAGTTTTTATGCCTCACGGCTTTGAAAACCACAAAGGATTCTTTGAGCTTACTATTTTCGATTTAAGCGGAAGTGTAGTATTTAAAAGCAATTCTCCACTAAAGAAATGGGATGGAAGCTTAAACAACAGTGGACAAAAACTACCTGAAGGGAACTATGTTTGGACAATAAATGTAGCTAACGAAAAAGGACAAAAAAGAAATATTACTGACCGCGTAAAGCTGCTTTATCTGAAGTAAAAAACTCTAGTAGTTAATTGGTTATTATTTTTTGGTTAGTAAAAAAGGGGAGCAAATTTGCTCCCCTTTTCATTTTAATATTCATACAAACAATTAAATATCTACATTCGCATACTTAGCATTCTTCTCAATAAACTCTCTACGAGGAGGAACTTCGTCGCCCATTAACATAGAGAAAATACGATCTGCTTCTGCTGCGCTATCAATAGCAACTTGTCTAAGCGTTCTAAATTCAGGATCCATGGTTGTAGTCCACAATTGTTCTGCATTCATCTCTCCCAAACCTTTATAGCGCTGAATGCTTACACTAGACTCTTTACCGGCTCCTTTAAAATCCTCAATTGCTCGATCTCTTTCTTCATCAGACCAACAATAACGGGAGTTACTCCCTTTTCTAACTAGATATAAAGGAGGTGTTGCTATATAAATATTTCCACCTTCAACCAACTCTTTCATGTGGCGGAAGAAGAAAGTTAAAATTAAAGTTTCAATATGGCTACCATCAACATCGGCATCACACATGATAATAATTTTATGATAACGCAATTTGGAAGTATCCAATGCTCGCTCATCTTCTTCTGTACCTAACTTTACGCCAAGTGCAGTATAGATATTTTTAATCTCTTCATTTTCGAAGATTTTATGCTGCATAGCCTTCTCTACATTCAAGATTTTACCACGCAGAGGCATAATAGCCTGGAAGCGACGATCACGACCTTGCTTGGCTGTACCACCTGCAGAGTCTCCCTCCACTAGGTATATCTCACACTGAGAAGGATCTTTTTCTGAACAATCTGCCAACTTACCCGGCAAACCGCTACCACTCATTACGTTTTTACGCTGAACCATTTCACGTGCTTTACGAGCAGCATGTCTGGCTTGAGCAGCAATCATTACTTTTTGCACAATGATTTTGGCTTCTTTTGGATGCTCTTCTAAATAATTCGACAGCATCTCACTCACTGCCTGATCAACAGCGCCAATCACATCTTTATTTCCTAACTTAGTTTTGGTCTGCCCTTCAAACTGTGGGTCTGCAACTTTAACAGACACTACGCAGGTTAGTCCTTCACGGAAGTCATCTCCACTTATCTCAAATTTCAGCTTTGAAAGCATTCCACTTTCGTCAGCATATTTCTTTAGTGTTCTTGTTAACCCTCTTCTAAAGCCCGAGAGGTGAGTTCCACCTTCATGAGTATTAATATTGTTTACATAAGAATGAATGTTTTCACCATAAGAAGTGTTGTAGGTCATGGCCACCTCAACAGGTATATCATTCTTTTCACCATCCATATAAATTACATCGGGAATTAAGCGCTCTCTTGAACCATCTAAAAATTCAACAAACTCACTTAGTCCACGCTCAGAGAAGAAAGATTCAGAAAGATAATTCCCCTCCTCATCTGTTTCTCTTTTATCGGTAATTGTCAAGCGAATTCCTTTATTCAAAAAGGCCAATTCACGCATACGAGAAGCGAGCGTTTCATAATTATAAACTACTGTTTCAAATATAGTTTCGTCAGGCTTAAAAGTTACCATGGTACCGTTCTTCTCGGTATCACCTACTTCCTTAACATCGTACTGTGGAACACCAATTTTGTATTCCTGAACATATATTTTCCCCTTGCGATGAACTTCTGCTTTTAAGTCGCTTGAAAGTGCATTTACACAACTTACACCAACTCCGTGCAAACCTCCGGAAACCTTATAAGTATCTTTATCAAACTTACCACCGGCATGAAGCACGGTCATTACAACTTCTAGGGCAGATTTACCTTCCTTCTCGTGGAAGTCAATTGGAATCCCTCTACCGTTGTCATTTACCGTAATGGAATTATCTTCATTGATATAAACCTCAATGTTATCACAATGACCGGCAAGTGCCTCATCAATGGAGTTGTCCACTACTTCGTACACCAAATGGTGCAAACCTCTAACGCCAACATCTCCAATATACATGGAGGGTCTTTTCCTAACTGCTTCAAGACCTTCAAGCACTTGAATGTTCGAGGCTGAATAATCTTTCTTCTCTACTTTTTCTTCTGGATTTTCACTCATTTTTTTGATTATTAAATCTCTTCTTAACAAAGATATGTAAAGCCCTTGCGGAAAGGGAATAAAATCATGGGAAATAAGCGTCTTTTATCAACATGTAATTAACAATTTGAGCACTTTTTCTCTAAAAGATAACCTACTTAAAAGCCATAAGTTAAGCCACCAAATACATTAAATCCCTGCAAGGGGTAATCTTGGTATTTTTCGTAGTTAATTCCACCAATATTATTAAACTGAATAAAGGCTGAAAGTTTCTTGGTGTAGCGATATTCGAAACCTAAGTTTACATCAAAAATGGGAGCTAAAGTTTCCACTCCGTATTTGCGGTCTAAAATATCCAAATCCTGATTTGTTGTAATTTCGGTTACTCGCTGTGCATATTGCTCTCCCCAATAAAACAAATCCAGACGAGCGATTAATTTATCTTTTAAATTATACTCTCCCGAAGCGCTCACTTTTAGCTCAGGACGATGCCATGCCTCTTCCTCATTTCGCGTTTCGTAATTAAAGTACTCTCCCAAAGCGTACACTTTAATTTTATCATCTAAGCGATAAACCAGCTCTCCCTTATAGCTCAACTCATCAACCTTATCATAAGTCAAATAGAAAGCTTTGGATTGAATCAAATTTTCAGTAGGTCGCTTTACATAAAAATACTCGTTCTCTGTGCTAATTTTTGATGCAGACGTATTAAACGAAATCTTTTTGCTCAACGTACCTCTTACCCCGAGGTAAATATTGTGCTTTTGATTGCTATTTTCCAACTCAATCTCCGGTGCTACAAAAGGGTTTTCACGCGTAATGGTATTGTAGTTATTTCTACGGATTTCTCCCTTAATTCCTGCATAAGGAACCAAAATATTTTCAATTACATTGTATTTCACCTCAGCTAATGGATAAAAGTGAAACCCATCAGTAGGTCCGGAGTTCATAAAAATACCCAAACCGGCATTTACTCTAAAACGATCACCAATAGTGCTAATTTGTGGCTGTATAGCCAAAATTGCGCTTTCTTCACTCAAGTCATACTTATTGTAATCAACCATTAAATCCAATTGATACAACTCTGCATTTTTAAACTGACTAAGTTTTCCACTTGCTTTAAAGTAATTCTCTTGATTACCTGCCTTATTAGTCGTCATTTGGTAAGCAGCATTGACTTCATGTCGCAAATTGAATGAGTCTTGCTTGGTGCTTTTCAACTTAAAATGTGCTCCTAGTCGATTGTATTGTTGTTCCATCTCATCAGAAGGCAACTCATCTTGCACCAATCTCGGCATTTGGTAATAGCCATAGTAATTCATAGCATCCATGTCGTAGTTAATGTTTCCTTCGAAAGTGTTGGTTTTCCAAAAACGCTTGCCAAAAACTTCAAAGTGCGTACGGCTCATTTCAGAAGATTTGTACTCTGAAAGCTCTCTTTGATTCATGTATTTCACATGGGCTCCCAATGCATATTTGTCGGAACGCTTATTGGCGTAATAAACCTCAGCCAAGGGCATCATTGTATTTCCCACAGCAGCACGAGCATAACCATTGTATAGCTTCACCAAAGGTTCTCCTTTAATTCTAGCCGCTGAAATAAGCTCCGGCTCAAAACTCACCGGCATTTGCTTACCAAAAAATTGATAATCCAAATCTGCTTCTAACTTAAACGTATCTACAATTTTAGGTTCTGAGGTGATTTTATCAGCATCCACCAAAGTAGGTTGATAAGCTTTAACAACTCTAAAAGTATCTGAAGGTAAATTATTTTGCGCTTGAACAATTAGTCCACACACTAAAAACACCGCTATTAAAATTCCCTGCTTATTCATTGGGCACCTCCTCACTATTTTCATTTTCATTGATTTCAGTGCTATCATTATCTTCTTTTTCAGAAGGAGAGTTCAAGTCGATTTCAATCGGCTCTTCTTCCTCCTCATTTTTATTTTCATTCGCCTTTAATATAGCGAGCTTTTCTTTGGCAATATCCACCAATTCAGGATTATCAGCATTATCGATTACTGATTGAAAAGTCACTTTAGCATTGTAAAAATCCTCTTTCGCCACATAATTGTCGGCTAATAAAATAAAGCCTTTTGCAATCCAATAAGGTTGCGATGGCACCTGGTCTAACAACTTGTAGATTATTGTATCGGACTTAGCCAGATCTCCATCTTGATGATAAATATGAGCCATTAAATACTTTGCTTCAGCTCCAATCACAGTGTTCAAATCTGACAAAGTGTCTAAATGCAGCTCAGCTAATGATTTGTTATCTTTTTTCAACTGCATTTTAGCTAATGTTAAATGCGCCTTCTCCCAAAGTTTTTGATTGAGTAATCCCTCGCTCAACAACTCCTCAGCATAAATAGATGCTTTGTCGTACTTCTCGCCTTCAAAGTAAATCTCCATCAATGCTTTTTTCGCTAAAATAACTTGATCTTTTCGTTCGGCAACTTCTATTAATTTCAAATAGGTTTCGGCAGCTTTTTCAGGCATTTGTGTGCTCAAATACAAGTCTCCCAACTTTAAAAGTGATTTTTCTACAAACTTATTTGGAGCACGATTGAGCACCTCTTCAAAATCTTTAATTGCCTCTTGCTCAAAGTTAGCTTCGTACTCGCAATTACCTCTATAAAAATGAGCGTTTAAACTAAAAATTCCTTTAGGGTAACGCTTTAAATAATTTGTAAAATCGCGATTGGCTTTTTCACAATTTCCACTTAGGTAATTGTTCTCAGCAATGGTATAAGCGGTAGAATCTAATTTACTCTGGCTAACATTAGCAAAAGAAACGTCTTTTAAATAATCTTCAAATGCCGTAGCATCTCCTTTGTCAATATAAATCAATCGAATCTTTTCCAATGCTTCTTTAGCTGCTTGGGTGGAAGAAAAACGGCCAACAACCTGATCAAATGCATTTAACGCTAAGTCATCTTCTTTTCTATTGTAATGAATTAAACCGATTTTCAAATGTGACTCTGCAACGTAATTGCTGTTTGGAAAATCAGTTAGCAAACGGTTGAAGTAAGCTAAAGCGTCGGTTTCTTTACTTAAAATTAAATAGGTCTCTCCCAATTCAAACAAACCATCATCCGTGTAAACAGATGATTTTTTCTTATTTACTAACTTCTCCAATTGGCTTGCCTTGGCATTATAATCACCTAGCACACCCTGAGAAATGGCAGATTGAAGAATGGCATAGTCCACATCTTTCACTCCTACTTTTTGAGCTTCATCATAAAACTCAACAGCTTTGTTGTAGTTCTTTTGGATAAAATAACTATCACCCAACCTTAAGTAGGCATCGTTAATTAAGCCTTTATTTTCTTTATCCGCATTCTTAACATATTCTCTAAACCAAAAAGTAGCTGAAGAATATTCTCGCTTTTCATAATAAGTATAGCCTAAATGATAATAGCCTTTTGCGAAATAGTCCAATGAACGAGAACCGGCAGATGCCAAAAACTCCGTAAAATTATGAGCGGCATTATCGTAATCTTTCTGGCGATAATAACTTTCTGCCATCCAATACTGAGCGGCAGCTTTTAGTTTAGGGTCATATACATTTTCCAATGACAATTTAAAGTGCCGGATTGCTCCACTGTAATCTTCTTTTTGAAACAACTCAACTCCTCTAAAATAAGCTAAGCGTTGCTTGGCTTGCAATAACTCTATGTCCTGACTTTTAATTCTGTCAATGGAACTGAGCGCCTCCTTATAGTTTTTAGTGGTATAATAAACCCCCACTAAATATTCATAAGCGCGCTTAATTTTCGCACTATTGGGATAAGTGTTAATGTATTCTTCAAAAGCGATAATGGCATCATCATAAGGATGGTAAGACAACTCATAGGCTACTTTTGCGTAATTAAAAAGCGCATCTTCTGTCAATTCATCATCCACCCCTAGCTTGTAGGCACTTCTAAAAGCAGAGCGAGCGTCTTGCTTATCATCTAATTTAATACTTGCCTCACCAATGTAGTAAAAAGCCGATTGCGATAAAGTATCATTGTCCTTCACCGATTGCTGAAAAGCATCTACTGCAGCTTCAAAATTTCCTAAGCGATAGTTGGCATAGCCCAATTGATAATAGTCTTCAGCTGTGCCACTGTGGCGCTTCAAATAATCATTCAGGTAAGGAATTGCTTCTTTGTATTGAGCCGTTTCATAATAAGCATCTCCAATTAACTTTTTAATCTCCTCTTCCCTTTTTGCAGGAGCAGAATCTAACACTGCCGGAGCGTAGTCCAACAAAATTTCATACTTCTCTTGCTTGTAATAAATCTGCGTAAGGTAGTAAGGAACCAATGAGCCAAACTGCGGATCGTGTTCTATTTTCTTGAAGTTTTGAGAAGCCGTTTCGTAGTTTTTATTCAAATAAGCAATGTGAGCATAGTAATATCTCGCAGCAGAAACATAAGGATTATCAGTGTCTTTTATTTCGTAAAAAGCATTGGCAGCCGACTCATATTCTTCTAATTGAAAGTGAGCATAGCCTTTTTTGAAATAATACTCTGCTTGTTTTTCCTTTTTTAAGTCGAGCGGGTCAATTGCCGATAAGTAAATCAACACATCTTCGTAGCGTCTTTTGCGAAACTGAAACTTTGCTAAGTTGAAATATGCGGAAGTAATGTGCGGACTTTCCGGATGGTCTTCGATAAAATTTCTCAAAAGCACTGCCGCATTGTCGTGAAACAACTCAATAGCACAAAGCGCTCTGTAGTATTCTGCATCTATGCGAACCTCAGAATGTACATCTTGAATTTGATGAATGGTTTTTTCAAAATACTCTTGAGCTGCATAAAACTTTTCTTTATCATACAAGTCCAAGGCATTTCTAAAATCCGTATTGCGCTCATGAAAGTACAAACTTTGCTGCGCATTTAAGCTGTTGTGCTGACTTAAAAACAGGCCACTTAATAACAAGAAGCCCACTATAGCAAACTGATAACTAAACTTTTTCCCCACTATTCAACAATCCGTTAGAGTGATTTTTTAATTCATTAAAGATAGCTTTATGCTCAAGCATTGAAAGCATAGAGCTGTTGAAGTTTTCAACGCATTTTTGTTGATAGAATTGTTCAGTGTACACCTATTTTTTCTTAAATGGCTTGCACCTTTGAGGTATTGCTTACAAAGCTTTTTATATCTTTGTTTTAAATTGTGAATTATGCCCGGATCAGCCATTATTGAATTAAACAGCGTAAATGTTTTCCAGAAAAAGCACTTAGTACTTTCTAACATAGGTCTTAGAATAGAAAAAGGCGAAATGGTTTATTTGGTTGGAAAAAATGGCAGTGGAAAAAGCAGTTTCTTAAAAACCCTTTATGCAGAACTTAAGCTTCAAGAAGGCAAAGGAAGTGTAGCCGGGTTTGATTTACAGAATATAAAACGCTCAAAGATCCCTTTTTTGAGAAGAAAAATCGGCATTGTATTTCAAGATTTTCAATTGCTTTCCGACCGTACCGTAAAAAATAACCTGAAGTTTGTGATGCGCGCCACCGGCTGGAAAAACAAAAAAGAAATAGAAGAAGGCATTCAGGTAGTTTTAGAGAAAGTAGGTTTGGGCAACAAAGGTTTTAAAATGCCACATGAATTATCGGGCGGAGAACAACAAAGAGTGGCCATTGCCAGAGCATTATTGAACGATCCGGAGATCATTTTAGCCGATGAGCCCACCGGAAACCTAGATCCTGAAACTTCTATCGAAATCATGAAACTTTTGGTTTCCATTAGCCAAAACAACAAAGCCGTGCTTGTTGCAACCCACGATTACGAACTGATTAGAAAATTCCCCGGAAGAGTGCTGCAATTCGAAAATGAAACCATTACTGAGCCGGAACGCACAATTCCTTCAGAAGCATAGCCGATTTTTGATTGTCGAAAATGCTAGCCGCCGCATTTTGCCGCTGAAGAATTTCTTTTTGCGATTTTCCATTTAGAAATACCTCAACCAACTTTTGCTGCCATTCCTCTTTGGTGTTTGCAATTTCACAAAAATGATTCAAGTTTGTACCTTCTAAGATGGTTGAGTTCACCAGAAGGTTATTTCCCTCAATCAAAGCTCTAATCAGCTTTAGTTTTACTCCCGTAGCCTGAAAAGTGGGCAAACAGTTGACCTTAGCTGTTTGAATTAATTGTTTCAGCTCTGCTTCGTTTGGATTTTCAATTAATTGAACTTGATAAAACTGCTTGATTTTTTGTTTTAATTCCGCTCTTGGATTTTTTCCGGCAATGACTAATTTATAATCCAAATCTGCAAAAACAGTTAGTAAAAACTCAGCAGCTTTTTGATTTTCAGCTACAGCAAGATTTCCATGATAAAGTGCAAAATCCTCTTGCGATAATTGATGCTCCTCCACCTGAAAGGGATGAAAAGGAAAAAGTAGATGAACCTTTGCTTTGTATTTTTCATAATACTTTTGATCGCTTTGAGAAATGGCCAAAATGTAATTTGCAGCATCCAACACCTTCTCATATTGAAGTAAGCGCTTTGCTTCCCACTTAAAATAAAACTTTTTCCAGCCTTTTTGTGCTACCGACAAGGCGTTGTAATAATCATGTTCAACATTGTGCGTGCGAACAATTTTATTCCGATTTGCTAAATCCGGATGATTCAAATAATAAGTAGAATGCAACCCCTCAAACAAAATAGGTGCTTGATCAGCTTTTAATCGACGGAGTAAAAGCTCAGAGGAGCGACTTTTCACGATAAATGGAAGCGAAGACAGTTGCTTTAAAAGATTGTTTTTACGCGGATAATAATGTACCTCAGCAGCTATTTTTTCCAAGTCCTTTTGTCTTCCTCTACCGTAATCAAATAGGTGCAAGGCAATTCTTAAACCCATATCACTTAAGCTTTTCGCCTTGTAAAAAACGTCAATTACACCACCGTAATCGGCCGGAAAAGGCACATCAAAAGCGACAATATGTAGATCAAGCTCTCTCAACTTCTCTGTATAGTTCAATTAATTTTTGCTCTTCATTTTCCCAACAAAAGACAGCTGCTGCTCTACTGCATTCCTGCAACCATTTCTCGTAGTTATCGGAATTGAGCATTTGTTGAATTTGCTCGGCCAATTCTTTTGCCTCATAACTTTTTAGCTCCTCACCTACTTCATAACCTTTAAGTGTTTTTTTCACCTCCTGTAAATCGCTGTAAAGAACCGGTACTGCAGACTGAATATAATCAAATATCTTGTTGGGCAAAGCCAGTTCGTAATTTAAACCTTGTTTTTTTTCAATGGAAAAACCCAGCTTTGCTTTGGCTGTAATTTCACTGAGTTGCTCCAAAGGCAATCTACCTAAAAAAGTGACTTTATCCTTTAGTCCTAAACTTTCTACTAGCTGCCTCAATTCTTGATCAATATCTCCGCCACCGGCGATGAGCAATTGATGGTTTTCTACAAACTGCATGGCAGCAATCAACTCTTCCACCCCCCTACCTATATTTAAAGCGCCTTGATAAATCAGGTAATTTTCTTTCTTCGGTAAAGTACTATTTCTTTTTACAAAAGGAAAGTTGCGAATCAACTTCATATCAATATTGTACTTAGAGTAATAATAGTCTTGCAGCCCTTCGCTAACGGTATAGGCATATTGAATATTGGGCAGCATCCATTTTTCCAACTTTTTCCAAATCGCTTGTACCTTGGGACGGTGAATCAGCTCCGGAACTTCAGTAAACAATTCGTGGCTGTCGTAAACCAACTTTTTGCCTTTTAGTTTAGCCGCTAAATAATTCGCTAAAAGCGTATCCAAATCATTGGCGACAAAAATGGAAGCCTTTGAAAAGAGCAGATAAAAAAACAAGCGCAAATTGTAATTGAGGTAAAAAAGCGGTCCTTTATTAAACCACAAACGAAAGCGTTTGGTGGAATAGCTTCGCTCAACTGTAGTGGAGTTTGGTAAATAACGCCCGACCAATACCGGCTCAAAACCATGCTTTTGCAAGGAAGTACAAACTTTATGCAATCGTTGATCGTTGCTCAGGTCGTTAATAACAGAAAGTACAATTTTCTCCTTGCTCGGCATAGAGGATAAAAGTGAGCATTTTTTGAATATTTCTCAAAAGCAAAAATCTATCTTTGCGGCAAGATGAAGATAGAAGAAAACAAAGAACTCAAAGCCTTAAACACATTTGGCATTGAAGCTAAAGCAAAGAACTATGTTCGCATAGACAGTTTTGAGGATGCACAGGCATTTTTTAAACAAAAGGAATACGAAGAACCCATCTTAATTTTAGGTGGAGGGAGCAACATTCTTTTAACCGAAGATTTTAATGGAACGGTGATTAACAATCACATTAAAGGCATTGAAGGCATTGAAGAAAATGACAAAAGCATTACTTTAAAAGTCGGTGCCGGAGAAAATTGGCATGAATTTGTGCTTCACTGCATTGAACAAGGCTATGCCGGTATTGAAAACCTTTCCCTCATTCCCGGAAAAGTGGGTGCGAGTCCTATGCAAAACATTGGTGCTTATGGCGTAGAGGTAAAGGAAGTAATTACCGAAGTGGAATGTTTGCGTTTAGCTGACGCTGAAAAAGTGATTTTCACCAATGAAGAATGTCAATTCGACTACCGCAGCAGCATTTTTAAAACCACACATAAAGGACAGTACTTCATCACTTCTGTAAGTTTTAAACTCAATAAAAAACCCACTTTCAAAGTCAGCTACGGTGCTATTCAAGCACAGTTATTAGCCAATGGTGTCGACCAAGATCATTTGTCGATCAAAGCCATTTCCGATGCGGTGATTCAAATCCGCCAAAGTAAACTACCCGACCCAAAAGAAATTGGCAACTCCGGGAGTTTCTTTAAAAACCCCATCGTTTCTAAGGAAAAGTTTTTAGGCTTAAAAAAGCGATTCAAAGACATGCCGGCTTATGAGCTTCCACAAGGTGGTTATAAATTAGCAGCCGGTTGGCTCATCGAAAAAGCCGGCTGGAAAGGTTACACTGAAGACAACTACGGTGTACACAAAAAGCAAGCTTTGGTTTTAGTCAACTATGGCGGCGCGAGTGGAAATGAAATCTACAACTTGTCTGAACGCATTTTACAATCCATTATTCAAAAGTTTGGAGTGGAATTGGAAAGAGAAGTGAATGTGGTTTAATTGAGTGTCAAATCGCAAATGTCAAGTTTCAAATGATAAAGAATAAACTAGAGAGGTTAGAATGTCAAATGCAAAATTTGAACTAACAACTTTCCTCCTTAATCTTTTATCCTTCGTCCTTCATCAAGTTCAACCCCGAAAACCACTTTTACTTCATAGCACTTTTCTCTTAATTCTTAGAAATTATAGACTTCCATTCAACAACTTCCCACTTTCAATCAATCGATGTAAATAAGGTTTAGTTCTAGCTATTTCCATTAATTGCTGATGCCCCACATTGTGACAATCGGAACCTAAGAAAGTAATCAGCTCTTCATCGATCAAGCGCTCGGCTATTTTTTGCGTTTCCGGAGAATAATGCCCAATGAGCGACAGCATATTCAACTGTAAATAAACCCCCTTATCTTTCATTTCATGATACTTATCAAAATCCTTATACCAAAAGCCATAGCGTTCAGGATGCGCCAAAATTGGCTTGTAACCGTTGGTTTGCATTTCAAAAATTGCAGCTGCCAAATTAGGTGGCTCTGCCACAAATGGCAATTCAAAAAGCACATAATTATCACCAAAAGTCAGTAAGTCTTTGGCATGAATTTTTGCCTCAAAATGTTCGTCTAAATAATATTCCGCAGCAGCATCGAATTCAATTTCAATTTTTGCCTCTGCCAATGCCTTTCTCACCGCATCTCTACCGCTTAAAATGGTGGCAGAATCATTTCTATAAAAGTCCGACATTACATGAGGAGTAGTAATCACTTTTTGATAGCCCAACTCTTTAAAGCGACGAATCATTTGAAGGCTATCCTCCATGCTCTGCGCACCATCGTCGATTCCGGGAATTAGATGAGAGTGAAAGTCGGTTTGCAACTGCCCCAAATGTATGGGCGGCAACTGCTTTTCCTTTCCAAATATTTTTTTTAACCACTGCATGAATTGTCTTTTCTTAAAGATTCATCAAAGGTATTTAATTTGAACTGAGCAAAACTCAAACTGAGGCAAAATACGCTACTGTTTTGCGCAAACCTTCTTTAAAGTGAACATTGGGTTGATAGTCCAACAGTTGTTGTGCTTTAGAAATGTCCGCCAAGGAATCTTTAATATCTCCGGCTCTTTCATCTTGGTGAATGGCGTTTACATCCGTTTGAAGGATTTCTTGTAGACTATGCAGTAAATCAAGTAGACTAAACGATTCGCCTAGAGCGACATTAAAGGCTTCTCCAATGGCATTTTTATGAGAAGTAAAAAAGGCTTTTACATTGGCCTGAACGGCATTTTCAACAAAGGTAAAATCGCGGGTTTGTTTCCCATCGCCATGAACGATTGGCGATTCACCGGCTTTCAGCGCTTCTATAAATAATGGAATGACAGCCGCATAATCTCCTTCAGGACTTTGTCGTGGACCAAAAACATTAAAGTAACGCAAACCAATCAACTCTTGGCCATAACTTCCTGCAAATACTTTTGCGTAAAGCTCATTGGTGTATTTACTCACCGCATAAGGAGAAAGTGGATTGCCAATTTGTTCTTCTACTTTAGGTAAAACCAAGCTATCTCCATAAACGGAAGAAGAACTTGCATACACCATGCGTTTCACTCCTTGTTCTCTGGCAGCTGTTGCCATATTCACAAAACCATCCACATTGGCAGCGTTTGTTCCAATAGGGTCTTTCAAACTTCTGGGAACAGAGCCCAAGGCCGCTTGATGACTCACATAGTCAATTCCTTCGCATGCTTTTAAACAACTTTCATAATCACTAATATCTGCATTTATAAAAGTAAAGTTAGGCTGCTCATAAAAAGCTTTCAAATTACCTTCAAAGCCGGTTGAAAGGTTATCGATCACACGGACTTCCTTTGCTCCATATTTGAGTAAATACTCCACTAAATTTGAACCAATAAAACCTGCACCTCCACTTATTAAAAAGCGAAATTTGGAGATATCATTTGAATGGAAGACCTGCTGAAACATAATCTATTTTACCTATTTTGATATTGTTCTTGATAGTATTTTTGATAAGCTCCTGAAGTGACATTTTTTAGCCAAGCTTCATTTTCTAAGTACCAATCAACTGTTTTTTCTAAACCTTCTGCAAAATCAATCGAAGGCTCCCATCCTAAGTCATTTTTTAGCTTAGTTGCATCAATGGCATATCGTTTATCGTGTCCTTGTCGATCTTTCACGTAGGTAATTAGCTTCTCAGAACTCCCTGCAGCTCTTCCCAGTTTTTCATCCATAATCTCACAAAGCTTCTTAATAAGCTCAATGTTCTGCCATTCGTTGTTTCCACCAATATTGTAAGTCTCTCCTACTTTTCCCGAGTGAAAAATCACATCAATTGCATCTGCATGGTCATTTACCCAAAGCCAATCTCTAACATTGTCCCCTTTACCATATACGGGAAGACTTTTGTTCTCTTTTATGTTATGTATAAAAAGAGGAATTAACTTCTCCGGGAACTGATTGGCACCATAATTATTACTGCAATTTGAAATCACTACCGGCAAATCATAGGTGTGATGATATGCTCTCACTAAATGGTCGGATGAAGCTTTTGAAGCGGAATAAGGACTGCGAGGATCGTAAGGTGTGGTCTCTGTAAAATATCCTTCTTTTCCCAATGAGCCGTAAACCTCATCAGTAGAAACGTGATAAAACAACTTTCCGTTAAAATCTTTCCAATGTTTTCGAGCTACATTCATCAAAGTAGCTGTTCCCATTACATTGGTTTCAATAAAAGCATTTGGATTACTAATAGAGCGATCAACATGCGATTCAGCAGCCAAGTGGATCACCGCATCTATTTCGTGCTTTTCAAAAACCTCATCTAACAATTGCTCGTCCAAAATATCTCCCTTCACAAAAGTGTAATTGGCTTTATCGGCAACATCATCTAAGTTTTCTAAATTTCCCGCATAGGTCAATTTATCGTAATTCAAGATTTGATAATCGGAATACTTATTTACGAATAAGCGAACTACATGCGAGCCTATAAATCCCGCTCCTCCGGTAATCAAAATGCTTTTTGTACTCATTATAAACTAAGGTATTTAGTCGATTCAATTTTTTCTTTCAACTTTCCCTTCACATCAAACACAAAACCGCTTGACTTCATAATTTTATCGAAGTAAGCTCCATCTAAACTCAAATACTCATCGTGATTAACTGCAACAACTACTGCATCATACTCGCTTCCGATTTTATCTGAAAGGGTATAACCATAGTGCTTTTTCACTTCTTTGGCAGAAGCATGTGGATCTACAGCCTCGACGTTTAAGCCAAAAGCTTGTAACTCTTTAATTACATCAACAACTTTTGAATTTCTGATATCGCTGACATTTTCCTTAAAAGTAGTCCCCATAATCAACACTTTTGCACCATCGCTTTTATGTCTTCTGGCAACAATTTCTTTCATCACTCGGCTGGCAATATGTGCTCCCATACCATCATTTACCGATCTACCGGAATTGATAATTTGCGCATGATAACCATATTCTTTTGCTTTGTATGTTAAGTAGTAAGGATCAACTCCAATGCAATGACCGCCAACTAAACCGGGAGAGAAAGGTAAAAAGTTCCACTTTGTGCCTGCAGCTCTTAAAACATCATACGTATTGATGTTCATCTTATTAAATATAATTGAAAGCTCATTGATCAAGGCAATGTTCACATCTCTTTGAGTATTTTCGATAATTTTTGCAGCTTCTGCAACTTTTATACTTTCAGCACGATGAACCCCTGCTCCAACAACCAACTCGTAAGTCTTAGCAATCTCTTCCAACGATTCCTCGCTGTCTCCGGAAACTACTTTTACAACATTTTCCAAGGTATGTTGGGTATCACCCGGATTAATTCGCTCAGGAGAATAACCGACAGAAAAATCTTCGGGGTATTTTAAACCACTTACTTTCTCCATTACAGGAATACAGTCTTCCTCAGTACAGCCCGGATAAACAGTAGACTCAAAAACTACATAATCGCCTTTTTTCAACACCTTTCCCACCGACTTTGAAGCAGATAAAAGTGGTTTTAAATCCGGCAAATTGTGCTCATCGATGGGCGTTGGTACAGCTACTACGTAAAACTTAGCCGACTTCATATCTTCTAAATTGGCAGTAAAAGTAATATCTGCTCCTTCAAAAGCCTCCGCTTCTAGTTCATCACTAGGGTCAATGTTTTTCTTCATTAACTCTACGCGTTCTTCGCTGATATCAAAACCAACTACTTTCGCTTTTCTGGCAAATGCCAAAGCAATTGGCAAACCGACATAGCCCAATCCAACTACAGCAATACTCTCCTCTTTGTTAACTAATTTCTGATAAATAGACATGATTATATGATTATAATTTTCTAACTTGATTATTTTCTAATTGATATTTCTCCTTTGATTCAGGACAAATGGCAAAACCTTCCTCATTAAACTCAAGGCGATGACCATATTCACTCATCCAGCCAATTTGTTTAGCAGGATTTCCCACCATTAAAGCATAATCTTTTACCGTTTTAGTAATTACAGCTCCTGCTCCAATAAAGCAGTAGCGCCCTAAATCGTGGCCGCAAACTATGGTAGCATTGGCTCCAATGGTAGCGCCTTTTTTTACCAAAGTTTTTTCGTATTGATTTCTTCTATTCACTGCTGAGCGAGGATTAGTGACGTTGGTAAAAACCATGGAAGGTCCCAAAAAAACATCGTCTTCACATTCCACTCCGGTGTAAATAGAAACGTTGTTTTGTACTTTCACTTGGTTTCCCAAGACAACATCAGGAGAAATCACACAGTTCTGACCGATATTACATTTGTCCCCTAGCTTAGCCCCGGGCATAATATGAGAAAAGTGCCATATTTTAGTTCCTTCGCCAATTTCGCAACCTTCGTCGATTACGGCAGTTTCATGAGCAAAATAGTTTGTCATTTGCGGATGTATTTTGAAAAATCGTTGTGTTCTTTTTTGTATAGAGCCTTTTCACTTAGCGATTTAAAATACTCATAAGTAATTTTCAATCCTTCTGCTCTACTCACTTTAGGCTCCCAAGCTAATAATTCTCTCGCTTTTGTAATATCCGGTTGACGCTGCATCGGATCGTCTTTTGGCAAGTCCTTAAAAGTGATTTCTTGTTGCGTCCCTGTTAGTTTAATAATCTCTTCTGCAAACTCTAAAATGGTAATTTCATCAGGGTTTCCAATGTTTACCGGTTGTGCGTAATCGCTCATTAGCAAACGATAAATTCCTTCAACTAAATCATCCACATAGCAAAAAGAGCGTGTTTGCGAACCATCTCCAAATACGGTTAAATCTTCGCCTCGCAATGCCTGCCCGATAAATGCCGGCAAAACTCTGCCGTCGTTTAGTCGCATGCGAGGCCCATAAGTGTTAAAAATGCGGACAATGGCTACTTCCAATTTGTGAAAATTGTGGTATGCCATGGTGATTGCCTCTTGAAAGCGTTTAGCCTCATCGTAAACTCCGCGCGGACCAATGGGATTCACATTTCCCCAATAATCTTCTGACTGTGGATGTACCAAAGGGTCGCCATACACTTCAGAGGTAGAAGCTACAAGTATTTTAGCAGACTTTGCTTTAGCTAACCCCAATAAATTATGTGTTCCTAAAGAACTCACCTTTAAGGTTTGGATAGGAATTTTTAAGTAATCTATCGGACTGGCAGGCGATGCAAAATGCAATATATAATCTAAATCTCCGGAAACGTGAACGTGATTAGAAACATCGTGATTATAGAACTCAAATTCCTCTAAAGGGAATAAGTGCTCCAAATTTTCAATATTTCCGGTAATGAGGTTGTCCATTCCCACCACGCAATAGCCTTCTTTTATAAAGCGATCACAAAGATGAGAACCCAAAAATCCGGCTGCTCCGGTGATTAGTACACGCTTCATGATTTTGCTAAAACTTTATCTCTACCAATGCTGATGTAATCAAAGCCTTCTTTTTCCATCAACTCTAAATCGTAAAGGTTTCTGCCGTCGAAAATAATTTTTTCATTCAGCTTTTGGCTTACTTTCTTAAAATCAGGATGTCTGAAAACCGACCACTCTGTTGCAATGATTAAGAAATCTGCATCATCGCAAGCATCGTATAAATCCATAGCAAAACGAATTTTATCGCCTAAGCGCTCTTGCACATTCGACATTCCTTCCGGATCGTAAGCTGCAATTGTTGCTCCTTCTTTTAATAATTCATCGATTATGTATAGAGCCGGTGCTTCTCTAATATCATCCGTATCCGGTTTAAATGCCAGTCCCCAAAGTGCAATACTTTTTCCTTTCAAATCGCCACCAAAGTACTCTTTGATTTTTGGAATCAATGAAGTTTTTTGCTCTTGGTTAACGCGCATTACAGAGTCCAATATTTGAAAATCGTAGCCCATTTCTTTGCCCGACTTAGCCAAAGCTTGTACATCTTTCGGAAAACAACTTCCTCCGTAGCCAATACCCGGAAATAAAAAGCGCTTTCCAATTCTCGTATCAGAACCAATTCCTGCTCGAACAGCATCCACATCAGCTCCCACTTTTTCACAGAAATTGGCTATTTCATTCATAAAGGTAATCTTGGTAGCCAAGAAGGCATTTGCTGCGTACTTTGTCAGCTCAGCCGACTTTTCATCCATAAAAATAATTGGATTCCCCTGACGGACATATGGCTTATACAACTCCTCCAACATTTTCCTCGCTTTTTCAGAGTGCGTTCCAATCACCACTCGATCCGGCTTAAGGAAATCATCCACTGCAAAACCTTCACGCAGGAATTCAGGATTGGAAACCACATCGAATTCTACTTTTGCATTTTTAGCTACTGCAGCCGTCACTTTTTCGGCAGTTCCTACAGGCACTGTACTTTTATCTATAATGATTTTGTAATCTTCAATCATTTTTCCGAGCTCATCGGCAACTCCTAAAACGTAAGATAGGTCAGCAGACCCATCCTCACCCGGAGGTGTGGGCAGTGCCAAGAAAATAATCGTGGCATCTTTTATCGCCTCTTTCAACTCCGTCGTAAAGCTCAATCGCTTTTGCTTGATGTTTCGCTCAAAAAGCGCATCTAAGTGCGGTTCATAAATGGGCACAATGCCATTTTTCATTTTCTGAACTTTTGCTTCATCAATGTCTACACAAACCACTTCGTTTCCGGTTTCAGCCAAACAAGTTCCGGTAACTAATCCAACATATCCTGTTCCTACAACAGCTATTTTCATTTAAGATCTATTTTATTTAAAAAACTCTTTTACTTTCTCAGTAATATAACCTAACTGATCTTCATCTAACTCCGTGTGCATTGGCAATGAAATCACCTCTTTTGCTAATTGCTCTGCCACAGGAAAAGCTCCGTCTTGATAACGATCGTCTCGATAAGCTTTTTGCTGATGAAGCGGCACAGGATAATAAATCATGGCAGGAACACCATTATCCATTAAGTACTTTTGCAAAGCATCACGCTGACCATTTAACACTCTTAAGGTGTATTGATGGAAAACATGCGTAGAGTTTTCTACTCTCACAGGAGTTTGCAATTCTTCTATCTCAGAAAAAACTTGATCGTAATAATTAGCAGCATTGTTTCTCGAGCGATTGTATTTATTCAATTTTTGAAGCTTAACGCTCAAAACGGCCGCCTGAATGCTGTCTAATCTAGAATTTACACCGATTTCATCATGATAATAGCGCACTTTCATTCCGTGATTCACAATCATTCTAGCTTTTTCCGCCAAGGTATCGTCATTGGTAAAAAGCGCCCCTCCATCTCCATAACATCCTAAGTTTTTAGATGGAAAAAAGGAAGTACAACCAAAATCGCCAATGGTTCCTGACTTTTGCTTCTTGCCATTTTCAAAGACAAAATCAGCACCAATCGATTGAGCTCCATCTTCCACCACTTTTAAGTTGTGTTTATTGGCTACTTGCATAATTTCTTCCATATTGGCGGACTGACCAAACAAATGCACCGGAATGATGGCTTTTGTTTTGGGCGTAATGGCCGCTTCAATTTCTGAAGAAGAAATCAAATAAGTATCCGGATTTACGTCCACTAAAATCGGACGCAATCCCAATAAAGCGATCACCTCTGCTGTTGCTACGAAGGTAAATGTAGTGGTAATCACTTCATCTCCGGGTTTTAAATCCAATGCCATCAAGGCTACCTGCAAGGCATCAGTACCATTCCCACAGGGAATTACGTGTTTCACGTCTAAGTACGTTTCTAACTCTTCCTGAAAACGCTTCACTTCAGGCCCGTTAATAAAGGCAGTTGAGTCAATTACGTTTTGAATTCGGGAATCAATATCTTTTTTTATGTCTTGGTATTGACTTTTCAAGTCAACCATTTGAATATCTCGCATATTCAGCTTTTTAATTTGGGTTGCGAAGATAGTGTTTTTATGGAAGTTTTTCCTTAAAAATTGTTGGTAATTTAGCCCAATGAATGTGTTAAAAATTCGACTTTCTTTGGTTTTCGTCCTTTCTTTTTGTGCATTTCAACTTTATGCGCAAACAAGTGCAGATGAAAACAATGAGGAAAAAGCTAATGCAGAAGGCATTCCATTTGTTCGCTTCCAATACCAATACTCAGCTGCCGGAGGTGATTTAGAAGATCGCTTTGGAAATATACATGGAGTTGGTGGTGCTTTTGGATACAAAACCAAATCCAATTGGGAGTTTGAAATTGAAGGTAATTATTTGTTCAGCCGTGATGTAAAAGTTCAAGGACTGCTTGACGATATCATCAACAGCGCCGGTGATGTAACCGACTCTGACGGAGAGTTAGTTAAACTTATCTACGAACAAAGAGGTTTGTCTTTTTACGCATCAGTAGGAAAAGTACTCAACCTACTCAGCCCAAACCCTAATTCCGGAATTTTTATTCAAGCCGGAGTAGGTTATTTGCAGCACAAAATTAAAATCGACTACAGAGATGGAACTGTTTTTCAACTCAGCGATGAAATGGTAAAAGGATACGATCGACTGCATAGCGGGCTTGCTTTCCGACAGTTTATCGGTTATCAATACTTTGGAAAAAGCAATTTAGTTAACTTTTATGCCGGTTTTGAATTTAACCAAGCCATTACATATAATCGTAGAAAATACAACTACGATAGTCGCTCTTATGATACCGAGCAAAAACTGGATTTACTCAGCGGCTTTAAAGTGGGTTGGATTATCCCATTTAGAAGTCGGGCTTCTGAAGAATTTTATTATTACTAAAATTCACACATGTACTTTCTTTATCAACTTTTTGTACTTCTATTTCATTGGGTGATGCAGTTGGCTTCTCTTTTTCACCCAAAAGCAAAACTTTGGGTAAATGGTCGCAAAAACTGGAGACAGAAATTATCGCATGAGCTAAAAGGAAAAGAAAATTGCATTTGGGTACACTCTGCTTCTTTAGGTGAATTTGAGCAAGGTCGCCCGCTGATTGAAAAGTTAAAAAAAGAGCATCCCTCCTACACTATCGTTTTAAGTTTTTTTTCGCCCTCAGGTTATGAGTTACGTAAAAACTACCAACATGCCGATGTGGTGACTTATTTACCAATGGATCTTAAAAGAAACACCAAAGATTTTATTGCACTTTTAAATCCTAAAATGGCTGTTTTTGTAAAATATGAGTATTGGTTCAACTACCTTAATGAACTAGAGAGGAGAAATACACCCACTTTTTTACTTTCAGGGATTTTGTGGAAAGACTTGTACTTTTTCAAATCTTATGGAAAGTGGTTTAGTCGACAACTAAGCGCTTTCGAACACTTTTTTGTACAGAACACAGAAACTGCCGACTTGCTAAAAAGCATTGGCTATAAAAACACTACAGTTTGCGGCGACAGTCGTTTTGATCGCGTAATTGAATTACCGAAAGAACCCTTTAAGCCGGAAGAATTAGAAGAATTTGCCCCAAATAAAAACGCACTTATCTTTGGCAGCAGCTGGGAAAAGGAAAATGAGTTCGCCATAAAAGTTGCCAAAGCCTTACCTCATCAAAAAATCATCATTGCTCCCCATGAAATTGATGCAGCTAAAATCGAAAAGTTAAAAAGCAATTTCAAAAATGTTCTTTTGTGGTCTGAAATTAACAACAACTCCCCCCTTTTAAAAGAAACTCAAGTTCTTATCATCGACAGTATAGGTATGCTCTCAAAACTCTACAGATACGGAAAAATAGCCATCATTGGCGGAGGTTTTGGCGCCGGCATACACAACACCTTGGAGGCAGCAGTTTACGGCTTGCCGTTAGTTTTCGGTCCTAACTACCAACGATTTCAAGAAGCTGTTGATTTGATAAAATTAAACGCCGCATTTAGCGTGAACAATTATAAAGAATTTGAAATCAAAATTCAGCAGTTATTGAACGATACTGATTTTTATCAAAAAGCCGCTGAAGCTGCTGAAAAGTATGTAAAGATGAACTCCGGAGCGACGGAGGAGATAATCGCATACTTGAGAAATAGGAGGATTATTCAATAGAAGCTTAAAGTGCCTAAGGTACTTAAAGTTTGAAGTTAATTTTCCGTTTTAAACCTTTTTCAATATTTTTCTATTTCAATCTGATAAACCAAACTATTAACCGACTCAATTAATTCGTAATTCATCACTCTTAATTAATAATTTCCACTACTCCTCCAGCAATATTCCCAAAATATCTTGTGCTGCTTTAGGAATTTTGGTTCCGGGACCAAAAATGCCGGCTACTCCTAAATTCCAGAGGTAATCATAATCTTGTTCGGGAATTACACCGCCAACAATTACCAAAATATCTTCTCGATCGAACTTTTTCAACTCTTCCATTACTTGAGGAACTAAAGTTTTATGTCCTGCTGCCAAAGAAGAAACGCCAATAATGTGCACATCGTTTTCAATGGCTTGTTTTATGGCTTCTTCAGGGGTTTGAAAAAGCGGACCAATATCAACGTCAAAACCAATGTCGGCGAAAGAAGTAGAAATCACTTTAGCTCCACGATCGTGACCATCTTGTCCCATTTTAGCTACCATAATTCGAGGTCTTCTGCCCTCTTTTTCAGCAAACTCATCAGCCATTTGGCGAGCCTTTACAAAATCTTTATCTTCCATAGCTTCATGTGAATACACTCCTGAAACGGAGTTTATTTTTGCTTGATAGCGACCGAAAACCTTTTCCATTGCATCGGAAATCTCTCCTAAGGAAGCTCTTTCTCTTGCCGCATTCACAGCCAACTCTAATAAATTATTTCCACCTTTCGCTCCTTCAGTAATATCATTCAACGCCTTTTGAACTTTTTCTTCATTCCGTTCTGAACGAATTCTCTCTAAACGCTCAATTTGTTGACGACGAACTTTTTGGTTATCGATATCCAATAAATCAATCGGATCTTTTTCGGTAGTTTGGTATTTATTCACCCCAACAATTACATCCTTTCCGGAATCAATCCTCGCTTGTTTTCTGGCAGCTGCCTCTTCAATGCGCAATTTGGGCAAACCGGCTTCAATTGCTTTTGCCATACCGCCCATCTCCTCAACTTCTTCAATTAACTCCCAGGCCTTTTCAGCAATTTCATTGGTGAGGGTTTCTACATAATAAGAACCGCCCCAAGGATCAACTACTTTGGTAATATCTGTTTCATCTTGCAAATACAATTGTGTATTTCTGGCTATTCGCGCAGAAAAATCGGTAGGCAATGCAATGGCCTCATCCAGTGCATTGGTATGCAGCGACTGTGTTCCACCTAATGCAGCAGCTAAAGCTTCAACACAAGTTCGTGCAACATTATTAAAAGGGTCTTGCTCTGTTAAACTATAGCCCGAAGTTTGGCAATGCGTACGCAGCGCAATTGACTTTTCATTTTTTGGGTTAAATCGCTTTACCAATTTAGCCCACAACATTCTGCCGGCACGCATTTTAGCAATCTCCATGAAATGATTCATTCCAATAGCCCAAAAGAAAGACAAACGCGGCGCAAAATCATCGATATCCAAACCGGCATCAATCCCGGTTTTTAAATACTCTAAGCCATCAGCTAAAGTGTATGCCAACTCAATATCCGCAGTTGCTCCTGCTTCGTGCATGTGATAGCCGGAAATACTAATAGAATTAAAGCGTGGCATTTTCTTAGAAGTATATTCAAAAATATCTGCAATGATTCTCATCGAAGGCTGTGGCGGATAAATGTATGTGTTGCGAACCATAAACTCCTTTAGAATATCATTTTGTATGGTTCCGCTCAACTTTTCAGGGCTCACTCCCTGTTCTTCTGCCGCAACAATGTAAAATGCCATAATGGGAATTACGGCACCATTCATGGTCATAGAAACTGACATTTGATCCAAAGGAATCTGATCAAAAAGCACTTTCATATCTTCCACAGAGTCAATGGCAACCCCGGCTTTTCCAACATCACCCACTACTCTAGGATGATCAGAATCATAACCTCTATGGGTAGCTAAGTCAAAAGCAACCGACAAGCCTTTCTGTCCGGCTTTTAAATTCCTTCTGTAAAAGGCATTAGACTCTTCTGCTGTTGAAAATCCGGCATATTGTCGAATTGTCCACGGACGCATAACATACATAGTGGAGTATGGTCCTCGTAAATAAGGTGGCAAACCTGCTCCAAAATCTACATGTCTTAAAGTGGAAATATCACTTGCATTGTAAGTTGATTTTAACTCCATTTGCTCAGGAGTTAGCCACATATCTTTCACCGTCTTACTCTCAGCAAAATCAACAACTTTTATATCTTTAAAATCAGGTCTCATTACTTTTCAATTTCTTTAGCTAACAAAAACTTTTTCAATCCTCCACTGCTTTTCAGCCCCTGTTTTTGAATTTTAATTTGTTCGGCCGCCTCGTTTTCATAAGCATTCACGCCGACTACTTTTCTTTTCTCAGCTTTCATTTTTTCCAATCGCTGCTGTATGCTTTTGTTTAAATCATTTTGTAAACTTCCCGATTCAAAATAGTTAAGCAAGCCACCTTTATCCTCAATTTCCAAAAATCTTTGCCATGCTTTGTCTGCAATTTGAGCACTTAAACTTTCAATGTAATAACTACCGGCAGCCATGTCGCTAACTTTAGCGAAATAAGATTCTTCTTTTAAAATCAATTGAATATTTCTCGCCATTCGAATTCCCAAATTAGAGGATGCACCCAAATCATCAAAGCTAAGGGCACTAATGGCATCGCAGTTAGCAAGAACAGCGGACATGCTTTGCGTTGTTGTGCGCAGTAAATTTGTATAAGGATCTTTATGTGCTAAATCACTCCAATTACTTTCTCCCCAAACAAAAGCCGATTGTTTAAGCTCATAGGCAGAGAACAGTTTACTCAGCAAATACCGAAAAGCCCTTCCTTTGGCAATTTCATTAAAGTAACTACCTCCAAAAGCTAGCTTAAAAATCATTCTATTCGCTATTTCGTTGGCAGCAAAGTCGTTTTCTGTTAGTAAATCAAAATACTCCACCGCATGTTGTAGCGCAAAAGCCAATTCATCAACTAGGTTTGCACCAGCATTTTTATAGACTGTTGCATCAACTAACAAAAAGCGGTCGTTAGCAGTGTTTTGTTTAGTCTTAAAAATTTCTACCAAGGGCGAAGTAAATGGCGCAAGCTTTTCCCCGCTTTTTAAATAGCTCCCGATTGGATCAATATAAAAAGAAGATACTTTAGTTAAATCAGGATAATCTTTAAAGTAAATTTTTAATGTATCGCTTTGAAGCATCTCATCTGATACATTAAGCTTGGAATCTAAAACAATTTGGTCTACTCCATTGGCAATTGCCATTTTGATTTTACCTTCTATGTCTTCAGTATTCTGCTGAAAGGATTGAAAAGTTTTCCAGTCAGCATTTTTTTTCTGCGCTTGCTGAATATCTGTAACAACTTTATTGTTTTCTATATCAGACTTTCTATAATAAGGTTGATGATTTAAACCCACTTCATCTTCCCATACCAAGGTTTCTTCAAAATCCCTGCCTTTCAAATCTTTAATCACCTTTTCTCTCCAAGCTTCATCGCTCAAAGTTTCAAAGTCGGAAAATAAATCATTCTGCTGTGCCATATCGAGCTATTGTTTTCGGCTACGAAGGTACTATTATCTGATGAAAACAGAATATTTTTAAAGTGTCAAGACCTAAATATCAAAGTAGCTTTGACTAACTTTAACGCCCTAAAATCAGATGAGCGTGATTGACGAAGAAGCAGAAAAAAGAGAAATACGTAGACGGTACAGAGCTTTATTAAAAGTAAGCAAGAACGTTAAAACAAAAAAAGACAAGGCAAGTGTAAGAAAGGCCTTCGACATTGCTTTGGAAGCGCATAAAGATATGCGAAGAAAAAGTGGTGAACCATATATTTATCATCCGATTGAAGTCGCTCGAATAGTAGCTGAAGAGATTGGCCTGGGCACCACTGCCATTATTTGTGCCCTTTTGCACGATACCGTGGAAGACACCGACCTCACCTTAGATGATGTTGAGCGCATGTTTGGAGAAAAAGAGCGTATGATCATCGACGGTCTTACTAAGATTTCCGGCGTTGTCGACTTTAACGTTTCTATGCAAGCAGAAAATTTCAGAAAGATTTTGCTTACCCTTTCTGACGATGTGCGTGTGATTTTGATTAAGCTAGCCGACCGCTTACACAATATGCGCACCTTAGACTCAATGCGAAGAGACAAACAGTTGAAAATTGCTTCAGAAACCGTTTTCCTTTTTGCTCCACTCGCTCATCGACTAGGGCTTTACGCTATAAAAACTGAGCTAGAGGATTTAGCTTTAAAATATACTGAACCCGAAGTTTACGAAGAGATTACCCAAAAATTGAAAAAATCAAAATCGGTTAGAACGCGATTTGTAAATCGATTTAGCTTTCCAATTAAGCAAGAGCTGGAAAAGCAAGGGATGAACTTTGAAATAAAGGCAAGAACAAAGTCGGTTTACTCCATTTATCAAAAAATGAAGAAGAAAAACATTCCTTACGAGGAAGTGTACGATGTTTTTGCCATTCGAATAATTTTAGACACCAAAGCAGATAGAGAGAAAGCAGATTGTTGGAATGCTTATTCCATAGTTACCGACTACTACCAGCCCAATCCCGATCGCTTGCGTGACTGGCTTTCTACACCAAAAGCCAATGGATATGAATCGCTACATACTACTGTAATGAGCCCGGGAGGAAAATGGGTTGAAGTTCAAATTCGCTCCAAAAGAATGGACGAGGTTGCGGAAAAAGGTTATGCTGCCCATTGGAAATACAAAGAAGGCACGAGTGAATCTAATTTTGATATTTGGATTAATAAAATCAGAGAGCTGCTCGAAAGTCCCGAAAAAGATGCCGTTGAGTTTATCGATGACTTTAAGCTGAATCTTTTTTCAGAAGAAATTTTCATATTCACTCCCAAAGGAGAAATTAAGAATTTACCCAAAGGAGCATCTGCTTTGGATTTTGCCTTTGAAATTCACTCCGAAGTTGGTGCGCACTGTATGGGCGCTAAGGTCAATCACAAATTAGTCCCATTAAGTACGGTTTTAAAAAGTGGAGATCAGGTTGAAATAATTACTTCAAAAAAGCAGAAACCCAACGAGAGCTGGTTAGATTATGTAATTACCGGTAAGGCTAAATCGAAAATTAAGGCCTCATTAAGAGAAGATAAAAAACGCATCGCAGAAGAAGGCAAGCCTAAATTCTACAAATGGTTGCGAAAGAGCCACATTAACATTTCTGAAAATAACATTAAAGAGTTGCAAAAGCTCTTTAAACAAACCAACGAAACAGAACTCTTTTACCATTTTGAAACCGGTCGTTTAAACTTAAAGCGAATTAATAAGTTAATAGTAGAAAAAGGCAATATCATTGGTAGAGATCATGAAGAAAAGCCGGCAAATGAGCTAGAAGAAAAACTTAGCAAAGGCGGCAAGGGCGAAGAAATGCTAGTTATCGGTGAGGAAATGGATCAATTCGATTACAAAATTGCTCCTTGCTGTAATCCCATTCCGGGTGATGAAGTTTTTGGGTTTATTACTATAAATGATGGAATCAAAATTCACAAAACCAACTGCCCGAATGCCGTTCAATTGATGTCGAATTACGCTTATAGAATTGTAAAAGCCCGATGGACGAGTCAGCAAAAAATTGCATTTTTGGCCGGTATAAAAGTTACTGGAATTGATGATTTGGGCTTAGTAAATAACATTACTCGATTAATTTCCGGAGAGCTGAATGTAAATATGCGTTCAATCAGTTTCGACTCAAATGATGGAATTTTTGAAGGAACAATTATGGTTTACGTTCACGATACTAAACATTTAAAACAATTAATCGACAAAATAAAATCCATCGAAGGGGTAATTAACATCTCCAGGATTGAGTCTTAGAATTTCATATTCTTAGTTTAATAAACCTATCTTTGCAGCTTTAAGTTAACAGATGTCGACTTCACCGGAAACCATAGAAAAAGTTAGCCAGATTTTTTCAGCTTATTTAGAAAAAAACGGCCATCGGAAAACACCTGAGCGTTTTGCCATATTAAATGAAATATATGAGCAAAGTGGACATTTTGATATAGAGTCTCTTTACATTTCAATGAAAAATAAAAAGTATCGTGTAAGTAGAGCAACACTCTATAATACCATTGACTTATTGTTAGCATGTAATCTGGTTAGAAAGCATCAGTTTGGCAACAATATGGCTCAATTTGAGCGCTCTTATGAGTTTAAGCAACATGATCATTTAGTTTGCACAAATTGCAATAAAGTAATTGAATTTTGCGATCCTCGCATTCAAAATATAAAATCAACGGTGGGAGAATTACTCGATTTTAAAATTCTTCACCATTCCTTAAATTTATACGGCATTTGTGACTCATGCCAAAATCGATTAAATCAACAAAAACAAAGTTAAAATTCACACTCAAGTTATAGAATATCAATTTGCTTGAGCTAAAAATTCAAATGAATGAAAGTAGATGTATTGCTCGGTCTTCAATGGGGAGATGAAGGAAAGGGAAAAGTTGTAGATGTTTTAACTCCGGAGTACGACGTAATCGCCAGATTTCAGGGCGGACCAAATGCCGGACACACTTTAGAGTTTGACGGTATAAAACACGTTTTACATACCATTCCTTCAGGCATATTTCACAACAACAAAGAAAATGTAGTTGGCAATGGGGTTGTTATTGATCCAATTATTTTCATTAAAGAGATTGACGCTTTAAAAAAGATGGGACTCAATATCAACGAAAGATTGGCTATTTCCAGAAAAGCGCATTTAATTCTTCCTACTCACCGACTTTTAGATGCTGCTTCAGAGCAAGCAAAAGGGAAGCAAAAAATCGGCTCTACTTTAAAGGGTATCGGTCCAACATATATGGACAAAACAGGTCGTAATGGTTTACGAGTTGGCGATGTTGAGACAGTTGACTTTCAGAAAAAATACGAGCAATTACGCGACAAGCATTTACAAATATTAGCTCAATATGACTTTGAATACGACTTAAAGGAAATGGAAGCAGAGTGGCTCAACTGTATGGAAACATTTAAGCAGTTTCGATTAATTGACAGTGAGCATTTTATTAACCAAGCCAGGAAAGAAAACCAAAAAGTATTGGCTGAGGGAGCTCAAGGCACTTTGCTCGATATTGATTTTGGCTCATACCCTTTTGTAACTTCCTCTAACACAATTACTGCCGGAGCTTGCACTGGACTTGGAGTTGCTCCTAACCAGATTGGTGAAGTTTTCGGCATATTCAAAGCTTACTGCACAAGAGTTGGAAGTGGTCCTTTCCCAACAGAATTACACGACGAAGTAGGTGAAGAAATCAGAAAAGCAGGAAATGAATTTGGAGCAACAACAGGAAGACCCCGAAGATGTGGTTGGATAGATTTGCCTGCACTAAAATATGCCATAATGATTAATGGAGTAACTCAACTTATTATGACTAAAGCGGATGTATTAAGTGAGTTTGAAAACATTAAAGTTTGTACAGCTTACAAACATAAAGGAGAAGTAATTGACTATCTCCCTTTCGATGTTATAGATGAAGAAATTGAACCTATTTATGAAGAAGTTACTGGCTGGAAAGAAGATTTGACAGGACTTAGCTCTATTGAGCAAATTCCCGCTGAACTGAACAATTACATTCAATATTTAGAAGACAAACTGGAGACTCCAATCACCATCGTTTCCGTTGGTCCGGATCGCAAACAGACTTTAATTCGTAAAAGTGAATGGTCAAAAGCCTAAGTCCACATAAAATACTTATTGTGCGAACTTTTGTTTGTTTCTGTTTCCTACTCCTTTCTTTAACGGTTTTCAGTCAAAAAAGAGATCAAATTCGGATACTTAGAGCTGAGTCATTAGAAGGAGTTGAAAGAGATGGTCAAAAAGCACAAAAATTAATTGGTGATGTACAGTTTAGTCACCAAAATGCTATAATGTATTGCGATAGTGCTTTTCTATTCTCAAAAGCTAATACCCTACATGCTTTTGGAAGTGTTCGTATTAATCAAGCAGACACTTCAAATCTATACGGCGACAAATTAGTTTATGATGGCAATACAAAGATTGCTCGTGTTACCGGTAAAACTGTGAAGCTAATTAATGAGGATTTCACTTTAACAACTACAGAGCTAACGATGAATAGAACAACTGACGAAACAAGGTATATCGTAGGTGGTACTATTGAAAGCAAAACAGATAGTAATGTTTTAGTCAGTCAAAAAGGTTATTATCATGCTCCTACAAAATCATTTACGTTCAAAGATGATGTTGTTTTAACAAATCCCGACTTTACTATGAAGTCGGATACGCTAAAATACAACAGTGGTAGCAGGTTGGTTACTTTTTTAGGACCAACTACCATAGAAAATGACAGCAACTTTATTTATTGTGAAAATGGTTGGTATGATACGGAAGCGGATCTTTCCAAGTATTTTAAAAATTCATATTTAATTTCCGATGGAAGAAAATTAGAAGGCGATACACTTTTTTACAATCGAAAAATTGGGTTTGGAAAAGCGATCAATAACGTTCAAATTACAGATACTGCTGAAAATATTATCATCAATGGAAATATTGCTTTATTCTATGAACAAAAAGACAGTGCTATCGTATATGGCAAGCCGGTATTAACCCAAGTTTTTGATGAAGACTCACTATTCATGCGTGCTGATACTTTTAAAGTATATGGCAGCAGTGAAGATCAGCGAACATTATTTGCTTATTATAATGTGAAAATATTTAAAAGCGATTTGCAAGGAAAGTGCGACTCTATTGCCTACTCTATGACAGATAGCACAATTGAAATGCACAAAGATCCTGTTTTATGGTCGGAGCAGAACCAGTTAACAGCCGATTTTATAGAAATAAGAACTGCCAACAGTAAGATTCACTCTATATTCATGGATGCGAATGCCTTTATCATTTCTGAAGTCGACAGTATTCGATTTAATCAGATCAAAGGCAAAGAAATGACCGGCTACTTCAAAAATTCTGCCCTCAATAAGATTGAAGTAAGAGGAAATGGACAAACGACCTATTTTGGTCAGGATGAAGAAGACAAATATATTGGCGTAAATGTAGCAGAGAGTAGCGACATTGACATTATGCTAAAAGACCAAGCCATCCACAGTATTACTTTTATTAAAAAACCGGTAGCCACTATGCATCCAATTGGAAGTTTGAATCCTAAAACAGATTTGCGCTATGAAGGTTTTAAATGGTTGATTGATATTCGTCCTGATAGGGATGAAGTGGTAAGGTAGCGGTGTTGTAAAAAACCATTTGCCCACAAACAATCCATCGTTAATAAAATGCCTAAAAACTGCCTCTAGTCAGCCACAAATAATTGTTATTTTTGAAGCATGAAATTTTCGGCTCGCCAAATCTCTGAAATACTTGAAGGAACGATAGAAGGAAACCCCGATGTGGAAGTTTCCTCAGTCGCTAAAATTGAGGAAGGAAAAAACGGAAGCATTTCATTTTTAGCCAACCCAAAATACGCCGACTACATTTACGATACAGATGCGTCTATCGTAATCGTTAACAAAGACTTCAAGCTTCAACAAAAAGTAAAAGACAGTTTAACTTTAATTCGCGTTGAGGACGCTTATGCCTGTTTTGGGCAATTGTTAGAAATGTATAACCAAGTTAAAAACAACAAAGTTGGCATTTCAAAACAATCGGCAATTGCCGAAAGTGCTGAAATTGGCGAAGACGTCTACATTGGTGATTTTGTATCTATTGGAGAAAACGTAAAAATTGGAAAAGGAGTAAAGATTTTTCCAAATACAACTATTGGTGACAATACTGTAATTGGGGATAAAACCACCATTTTTTCCGGCTGTTCCATTTATTCTGAAACCCAAATCGGCAAAGAATGCATTATTCATGCCGGAGTAAGACTTGGAGCGGATGGTTTTGGCTTTGCACCCAACAGTGAGAACAACTATAAAAAAGTGGCTCAAATTGGCAATGTGATTATTGAAGATCATGTTGAGGTTGGGTCAAACACCAGCATAGATCGAGCAACTTTAGGTTCTACCATTATCCGCAAAGGAGTTAAGCTAGACAACTTAATTCAAATTGCGCATAATGTTGAAATTGGGGAAAATACTGTTATAGCTGCTCAGAGTGGTGTTGCCGGTTCAACAAAAATTGGCAAAAACTGCATGATTGGCGGTCAAGTTGGTATTGTTGGACATATTAAAATTGCCAATGGTGTTAAAATCGCTGCTCAAAGTGGAATTGGCAACAGTATAGAAACAGAAAACGTTATAGTTCAAGGCTCTCCTGCTATTCCGATTGGAGACTTTAAACGTTCTTACGTAATATTTAGAAAGCTACCGGAAATGGCGAATCAATTGAAAGAATTAGAAAATCAGATAAAGCATTAATTTCGCACTCAGATATAGAGTATGAGTACAAAGCAAAAAACAATCAAACAAGAAGTTTCTCTAAAAGGAGTTGGACTTCATACAGGGAAACAAGCAACGGTAACTTTTAAGCCTGCTGATGACAATCACGGATACGTATTCCAAAGAGTAGACTTAGAAGGAAAACCAACGATTAAAGCAGATTGCGATCTAGTTGTTGACACTTCTCGAGGAACTACCTTAGAGCAAAACGGAGCTAGGGTTCACACTACGGAGCATTTATTAGCTGCCGCTTACGGTCTCGAAATCGACAATTTATTAATCGAAATCGACGGTCCGGAAGTTCCTATTTTAGATGGAAGTGCGCACTTCTTTGTTCAGGCACTGCAAGATGCAGGCATTGTAGACCAAGAAGCCGAAAAAGATTACTTTGTGGTTGATGAAAATTTAACTTACGAAGACTTAGAGCGTGAAACAGAAATGCTAGCGGTTCCTCAAGATGAGTTTAGATTGACAGTTATGGTTGACTACAACTCTAAAGTTTTAGGAACTCAACATGCTCACATGTATCACTTAGGTGAGTTTAAAGGTGAAATTTCAAGATGTCGCACCTTTGTTTTTTTAAGAGAACTTGAGTATTTAGCGAAAAACAACCTAATTAAAGGAGGTGACTTGGATAATGCTATTGTTCTTGTTGACAAAGTGATGCCTCAAGAAAAGCTTGATGAACTAGCCGAGCTTTTAAATAAACCAAAAGTTGAAGTAAAAGGAATTGGCGTACTAAACAATGTAGACCTTCATTTTCAAAATGAACCTGCAAGGCATAAACTCTTGGATATTGTTGGTGATTTAGCCTTAGTTGGCAAACCAATTAAGGGTCATATTTTAGCAGCAAGACCAGGTCATAAAGGCAATGTTGATTTCGCCAAACTCATTAAGAAAGAAATTAAGAAAAGACAACATAAAGCACCTAAGTTCGACCTTAACAAAGAAGCGGTATACGACATTAACGGCATTGAGAAAATTTTACCTCATCGCTACCCAATGCTTTTGGTTGATAAAATCATTGAACTTAGCGACAAACACGTGGTAGGCGTTAAAAACGTAACCATGAACGAGCACTTCTTTCAAGGTCACTTCCCGGGAGCACCGGTAATGCCTGGTGTATTGCAAATTGAAGCCATGGCTCAAACTGGCGGTATATTAGCTTTAAATACGGTTGAAGACCCTGAGAACTATTTAACTTACTTCTTGAAAATCGATAAAGTTCGTTTTAAAAGAAAGGTGGTTCCCGGAGATACATTGGTATTTTGTTTAGAATTAACAGCACCAATTCGCCGTGGAATATGTAATATGAGTGCTAAAGCCTATGTTGGAGAACACTTAGTTGCCGAAGGCGAACTGATGGCACAAATAATTAAAGAAGACAAGTAAATGAGCAATGCTTATATACATCCGGATGCAAAGATTGGTCAGAATGTGACCATTGAACCATTTGCCTACATAGCCGGTGATGTTGAAATTGGCGATGGCAGCTGGATTGGTCCGCATGCTACCATTATGGATGGAGCAAGAATTGGAAAAAACTGTAGAATTTTTCCGGGAGCAGTTATTTCTGCTATCCCTCAAGATTTAAAATTTGAAGGAGAAAACACAACAGCAGAAATTGGTGATAATACAACCATTAGGGAATGTGTTACCATTAATAGAGGTACAAAAGACCGCAACAAAACTGCTGTTGGAAACAACTGCCTGTTAATGGCTTATGTTCATATTGCGCATGATGCTTTGGTAGGAAATAATGTTATCCTAGCTAACACCGCAAATATTGCAGGACATGTAACTATTGAAGACTTTGTTATTTTAGAGGGAGTAGTTGCCGTTCAACAATTTGTTAGAATCGGAGCACATTCATTTATTGCAGGCGGTTCTTTGGTAAGAAAAAACGTACCTCCTTTTGTTAAGGCAGCACGCGAGCCATTAACTTATGCAGGAATAAATGCAATAGGACTTAGAAGAAGAGGTTTCGAACAAGAAACAATTACTCAAATTGAAGACATTTATCGTCAGATTTTTGTACACAGTAAAAACGTTTCCCGCTCGATTGAAGAAGTAGAAAAGAACTTTAAAGACAGTCCTGAAAAGAATCAGATAATCGACTTTATCCGAGAATCTGACAAAGGGGTAATTCGAGGGCCTTTGACTTAAGAATGAAAATTAAGCTGAACAATATCGGCAAACGCTTTAACAGAGAGTGGATTTTCAGAAAAGTTGACTTTCAATTTGAAAGCAATAAGGTCTATGGAGTAATTGGTCCTAATGGTAGCGGAAAATCGAGTTTGTTAAAGTTAATTTCTCAAGCAGAAATACCCTCAGAGGGAAAGATTGAGTTTAGCTTGAACGAAAAGGAAATGAGTTCAGAAAGCGCTTATAAATATTTAAGCATCGCTGCTCCGTACACTGATGTGGCTGAGCAATTAACCTTAGGAGAATTTTTAAACTTTCATTTGAACTTTTCGCCGCTTAAAAATGGTTTGAGTAAAAGCGAGTTTTTACAAACGATTTATTTAGAAGATTCAATCAACAAACAAATTTCATTTTTTTCTTCAGGGATGAAACAACGTTTAAAATTGGGTTTAGCACTCTTAAGCCAAAAGCCTTTGGTAATTTTGGACGAACCTTCCTCGAATTTAGATGAAAAAGGAATCGAACTTTATCAGCAAATGCTAAAAGAGAATAGTAGAGAAAGAATTATTCTAATCGGTTCAAACGAAGAGCAAAAGGAACTGCAAATCGCAGATCAAAAAATTAATATCACAAATTACAAATAATAACATAATCAATATCTTTAACCATGGCAACTACGGCAGATTTTAAAAACGGATTGTGCATGAAGTTCAACAATGACTTATTCACGATTCTTGAATTTCAACACGTAAAACCGGGAAAAGGACCGGCTTTTGTTCGGACAAAACTAAAAAGCTTAACCACCGGAAAAATTATCGACAACACTTTTAATTCAGGAGTAAAAATTGAACCAATCAGGGTTGAAACTCGAAAATACCAGTATTTATTTAACGACGACAGTGGTTACCATTTCATGAATAAAGATACTTTTGAGCAAACCTTTTTGCCTAAAGAAATGATTAATGCACCTGACTTTTTAAAAGAAGGAAATGATGTAGAAATTGTATTTCATGCAGAAGAAGAGCGTCCGTTAAACTGCGACCTTCCTCCTTTTGTTGAAATGGAAATCACCTATACAGAGCCGGGTATTAAAGGTGATACTGCAACCAATGCCACTAAGCCTGCAAAAATTGAAACCGGCGCAGAAGTTCGTGTTCCTTTATTTATAAACGAGGGCGACCGTATAAAAATTGATACTCGAACCGGTGCTTATGTTGAACGAGTTAAAAACTAAATGAAATTTAGTAAAACATATACTCTTAGCGAAATAGCTAAAATTCTTGAAGCGCCTTTTTTTGGAGATGCTAAACTTTCGGTTAGTGGAATTAATGAAATTCATCGAGTAGAAGAAGGCGGTATTGTATTTGTTGATCATCCAAAGTACTATGATAAAGCGTTATATTCTGCTGCATCTGTAGTTCTCATCAACGAAGAAGTAGAAGTACCAAAAGGCAAAGGAATCATCGTTTGTGATGATCCTTTTAGCAGTTTTAATAAAATTCTGGATTATTTTAATCCCTTCAGTTTTTTTGATCAGTCTGATAGTAAAAGTCAAACTATTAGCGAAACAGCTAAAGTTCACCCCTCTGCTATTATAGGTAAAAATGTAAGTATCGGCTCAGGAAGTATGATTATGCCCAACGTAACAATTCACGATGATGTTAGCATTGGAAACAATGTTATTATACAGTCGGGTGCAGTTATCGGATCATTTGGTTTCTATTATAAAAATCGTCCTAGTCATTTCGACCGTTTACTTAGCGCTGGTAGTGTTGTCATTGAAGATGATGTAGAAATTGGAGCAAACTGTACTATTGACAAAGGTGTAACGGCAGTCACACGCATAGGAAAAGGTACTAAAATTGACAATTTAGTTCAAATTGGTCATGATACTACCATAGGAGAAAAGTGCTTAATTGCCGCAGGCTGCGGAATTGCAGGCTGTGTAAGCATAGGAAATGAAGTTACTTTTTGGGGGCAAGTAGGTGTTACAAGTGGAGTTAGTATTGGCGACAAAGCTGTAGTTTCTGCCAAAAGCGGTGTGTCAAAAGATTTAGAAGGAGGAAAAACTTATGCGGGATTACCGGCTGAGGAGTTCCGAATTAAATATAAAGAGATGGCAATGTTGAGAAAACTGCCTGAGATTTTGGCTAACTTTAAATCCAATGAAAAGTGAAGGCGTAAATAGAGTTAAAGGAAAGTTAAAGCTTTCCTCGCTTAAGCTTAACACCCTGCTTGAAATTACTACTGCCATTAACAACAATTCAAGTAGAGAAGCCCTTTTTGACACCCTTAGAAATGTTCTCACCCAAGAACTAGATATTGGAAAGTTCGTTTTATTTACCTTAGAATCTTCTTGGAAAATCGCATTAATAGAAGGCGTGAATATTGAATCTGCTAAAGCAGTTGAGATAGATACACTTATTCAAAAATTCAAAAATATTGATGTACTAGCAGGGAAAAACGCACTACAACAAGAAGAGTTTGATATTGTTATTCCCGTATTTCACAAAGAGCGTCCACTAGCCTACTTACTTTTAGCAGATGTTGGAGAAGAAAAACTGGAAATAAGTCCAATTATCAAGCATTTGCGTTTTATACAAACTTTGGCAAATATTATTGTGGTTGCCTTGGAAAATAAGCGCTTAAACAAAGAATACATCAAGCAAATAGAGGTGAAAAAAGAGCTGGATTTAGCACAAAAAATGCAGTCACTTCTATTTCCACAAAAGTTGCCAAACAATGAGTTTATTGAGGTTAAAGCATTTTATCAACCACATCATGAAATTGGTGGAGATTACTATGATGTCATAAAAATTGACGAAGATCGAACTGCTTTTTGTATTGCTGATGTTAGTGGAAAAGGGATTTCTGCAGCTTTACTAATGTCTAACTTTCAAGCAAATTTAAGAGCACTGCTGCCACTTGCTAAAAACTTAAAAGAAGTAGTCATTCAATGCAACCAAAAGATTATTGAAGCAGCTCATTTTGAAAAATTCATTACTTTATTTATTGCTATTTACAACAAAAAAGAAAAGAGCTTAGAATATTTAAATGCCGGACATCAAGCGGCAATACTTTTTAGCGAGGATAAAAATAAACAACTCACCAAAGGTTGTACTGTTCTCGGAATGTTTGATCAACTACCTTGTATTGACATGGGTATTATTCCTATAAATAAAGGAGATCAGTTGTACTGTTATACTGATGGGCTAAGTGAATTATCAGACGATAGAGGAAATCAAATTGAAACTGAAGGATTGATTAACTTACTAAAAGAACAAGATATTAGTAGTTCAGTTCACAAAATAAAAACACTCGTCAAAAGAAGAAGTGAATCGGATACTTTTGACGATATTAGTTTTTTAGCTGTTGATTTTCGCGTTTAAGCATTTCCTTGTAATGCAAATCAATTGACATTATGATGGCAATGAAGCCCCAGAATGGAATACTAGCTTTATCTGTATCTAAGAAGTTGTTCAATGTACCATTTACCATATATGTAGTAAATGCTAGTATCACAAAAAAGACAATAGTTCTTAGCTCACCCTTCGGAAGGATCCAATATAAACGAGAGGCAGTTCTATAGAATACAATAACGATTAAGAGGAAAGTAAGCGTACCAATGAAACCACTTTCAGAAAGAGGTCCTAAAAACTCACTATGAGCATTTCCACCATCAGCTGAATTTGTACTTATAATAGTTAAATCCTCTGAAGCTTGAAAAGGAGCATATTGAAACATATATGTTCCCGGTCCCCAACCAAAAATGGGTCGTGCTTCAAACATTCTATATGCCGATTTCCATCGGTTGATTCGCTCTAAATTAGACGCATCAGTAGAAATGTTAGAAATTGATTGAACGTGTTCGGTTAGATTCTCTGAGGTTGAATCTTGTTTGTTTTCTTCTAATACATCAATGATGTTGTTCCAAAAAATAGCGGTAAAAATGAGCACCAAGCCGGCAATTGAAAGCACAAAACTTCCTCTCATTTTAAAAATATAAATAAAAGACACTAAAAATGCGACTACTAAACTAATCCAGGCAGCTCTACCATAAGAAAACACAATTCCTAAAACCAAAGTAATGGTCATCATTAAGGTAATTAATCTATACTTTTTATATCGCTTCAAAACTAATAAGCAAAGCATAACGGGGAACATTAAAGCTAATACGGCTCCATACACAGTATGATCTTTAAAAAAAGGCTGCATTACCCAATGGGCAGGTCTCTCTGCAAAGCCATAAGTGCTATGATGAATAAAAGTATAAATTGCAACAGCAGATAATGGTATTAAGTACACCCAAAAAAAAGTGAGAATATTATTTTGTTTTTTAAAAAACTGAGAAGCAACAAAATAAACAGCAACAATGTACCACATTTTTGCTAGAATAAACTTTAGTGAAACAACAAACATAGAGCTTGTTAGCATAGTAACAATCAACCACGAAACGTATATATAAATTGAAATGGTCAAAGGATGCCGAAGTACTTTTGAATCAAAACGCTTTTCGTAAAGAAGCTTTAAGAAGAATATGAGCATTAAACCAAAGAGCAATGGCTCAGTAGGTAGAAACATTCCGACACCACCTAGTTCAAGCTCCTCTAGATTTAATGACAAAGGCGTTGTAAATACGATTACCCACATCAACTTATCAGTGGCAACAAAGGCTAGAAGTAAAATAACTAAAGCAAAAGGGACAACTGCAAACCAATATTGCTCCATAGCAATAAAAGCACTGTTTGCCATGATAAACAAAAAGCTGCAAATTAATACCCAATTTGACTTTAAATAATCAGACATTGATTACTACCTTTTGTGATATCCAAAAATCAATAATACTGTAAAGGTAAAAAGCACCGAAGCGACTACAGCTGACAAAACAATTAGCCAACGAATAGGATAAGATTTTTTATCCGGTACTTCAGGCGACACCAAGACATTAGTATAAGTTTGAATTTTATTGTAATCTTTTACTGAAGCTTCATAAGCATGCAGTCTTCTTATATATTCATCATTAAACTCATTTAATTGAGCGTGCATGTTGTGAAATTTGCGACCGTATTTTTGAAGATTCTCATAAATTTCTGTAGCCTTATTAAAGTCCTCTCCTTTCTTACCGGAAAGTAAAAACTTAAAATAACCTTCTGTTACCTCAATTGATTGACCTATATAATCGACTAAGCCATATTTAGTACTATACTCTCTAATTAAGTTTTCTAAACTATCCACTTGAACTTTTTTGTCGTTCATTAGCTTTTCGGTAATTAAAACGACTTCCCTGTACTTCTCCTTTTGTATTTTTCTAATATTCAAATTCAATTGATGTAACAACTCTTCTACAATTTGCTTGGCTTTTTGAGGGCTTATTGAAGTAGCCGTGATTTCAACTGACTCAAAACGGGTTTCAGTAAAGGTTACGTGCTCAGCATACAATTTATTTACAAAATTCTTCGAACTTGGTTGGGTGGTATCCACTCCATATTCGTCGTAAAGATTAAACTTATTAATTATTGTATCACGAATTACGTTAGACTCTAGATACTGTTGAAGCTGCTCAAGCTGCGTTTCGCTGCCATATACTCCTAAGTTTGTAGGGTATACAACTGCTCTTGAAGTAAATTTTGGTGGAATAAATTTGGGCCCTGAAAATACAGCAGACAGAATTGCCGCTGCTACTCCTACTCCTAAAAGCAACTTCCACTTTCTTGAAGCAAACCCCAAAATCTCCATATTGGTCTGAAAGTAATTTTTCCCTGATTCTTCTTGACTCATAAGGTTATTTTTTTGGATCGATTAAAATCAACACAACCATAGTAAATAAAAAAGTAGCTACTACCGAAACTAAAACAATTAACCACCTAATTGGATAAGATGGTTTTTCAGCTGGATAGGCATCATTGACAATAAATTTATGATCTAATTGCGTTTCTGCATTTACCCTTGCTTCTGCATAAACCTCTCTTAAGTCGCTTAGCTTCTCTCTTTCATATTCTAATTGCTGAACTAGGCTCAGATATTTACCCCCATACTTTGATAAAGTATCCAATCGATTATTAATCTTCTCTGCTGCTTTATTGTTGTTACTTACAAGGGCTGCTCCGTACTGATCACTTAAAACTTCTACCTGTGTTTCGTAGTCTTGCACACCTTTTGAGCGCAAGTAATTCAAGGTATCTTCCATTGAATATATCTCGCTAACTAGAGTATTATATTCATTCTTCACGATCTCAAATGCCTGAACAGCTACTTTTTTAAGCATTTTGTTTTTCACGCTATCTAACATCTGAGCAATTTCATTTGCAATGTTAGCAGCATAAATGGGGTCAGTATCTAATACTTCAATTTTAACCGACATAAACTTTGTTCTATAAAAGTCTATATTTCGATCGTACTCTTTATTTAACTTAGTTTTTTTGTACTTATCCTCTTGATCAATCTTATAGTGAGACATTAAATCAAACTTCTTAATAATGTGATCCCTAATCGCATCAGATTTTAGAATTTGAATCATTTGCTCAGCCTCTTCTTCTTCTCCAAATTCTAAAAAGTCTTTTTCTTTATAATTTTCATTGTTCAATAACGCTCTAGAAATAGAAGAAGTGGTTGAAGGAAATAAGATTACAGAAGATTCATATTTGTCTTCGATTAATAGCGAAAAAACAAATGATGTGATTAATGCTAAAAAAGTGGTAGTTAAAAGTACATAACGCCACTTTCTCATAAACTCCAATATACCTTGTGAATTAATATCGTAATTATCTTCAGCCATAAGTTAAGCTTGATTAAAAAAAGTCCAAAAATAGTTAAAAACGTCTATACGCTTAGGTTTATTGTTTAGAAATGAGTTTTCGAAAATCTTCAATCTTTACAAGCCCTAAAGTAAGTGCTGCTAAACCAAAGAAAAAGAAAATAATAACCGAAAACAAAAACAGATTTAACTGAAATTTCACTAAAAATGCAGCTCCTATTAAACCAATTATTACAATTAGCATTGTTTTCAAAATATAATTAATAGAGTATCCCATTTCAAACACTTTCTTACTTATAATTATTTGTGTAAGTATGACGATTGTTTGAGTTACTAAAGTTGCAATAGCCGCCCCAAATGCTCCACTTTTAGGTATTAATATAAAATTCAGGCTAAAGTTTATTACCAAACCAGCCAGTGCAATATAATTTAGTTCTTTTAAACTGCCATTAGCAGTTAACAGTGTACCATAAACATAAGTAAGTGCAATGGCTACAAAAGACAACATTAAAACCGGAAAAACTTCTGCCGATTCAGAAATGTGATGATCGTACAACAACTCCATTAAATCTGTAGAATAATACCAGCTGATAATGGCTACTCCAATTGATGGTAAAAAAATTAAATTAAAGGCGGTATTTACTAATTTGCTAACTTCTTGATTTTCTTTAATCATTCTTGCAAAAATGGGCAACAATAATCCGGCAAACATATAGCCAAACATATTGAAAGCCTCCATGATTCGATAAGCTTGAGCATAAATTCCCACCTCAGCTTTACCATTAGAATAAAGTTCTCCTACCATTACGGAGTCTAAGCGGTAGTAAAAAGACATTAAAAGCACTAAAAGGGCAAATGGCAAGCTCTCCTTTAGAATTAAACGAAATAAGGGTAAATCAATTCTAAATTTAAAACTTTTAGCTTTGGAATAAACTACGATAAAAGAAACTAATGCTGTTGTAAAGTATGCCGCAAATTGAGCGTAAACAAACCACTCAATTTTAAATTGTCCGATTTGGTGGTTTCCCCACAATAAATAACCACAGATGATAATCATCAGCAAGCGATCCAAGACTGAGAAAACACCATCTAATTTAAACAAATGCAATCCACTAAAGTTAGATCGTAAATACAAAATCATGGAAGCAAGAAACTGATTAATTCCCAAAATAAAGAGCAAGTAAACAGCTTTGTGTTCTAAACCAATTAAAAATGCTCCAAGCATTGTAGCAAGCATGTAGACTACTCCAAGCAAAAGCTTTACGTTAAATATGCCTGAAAAATACCTTTGCAACATGTGACTATGCTGTGCAATATTTCGATTGTTGTAATTGGTTATTCCAAAATCTAAAATGATGTTTAATAAAATGGAGAAGGAAAAAACTTGATAGTATAAACCATACTCCTCTGCTCCCACCGTATTTTGAACACTTACATCTATTCCTAAAATCCAAAATGGCTTAACCAGCAGATTTACAAACAGAATAAAAAGTAAATTATGGACAAATTTTCGCTGCATGAAACAGGCTAACAGAAGTTTTAGTAAGTGACAAAGTAAAGCAATCCGATTGAATCCTTTTCAATTTAATTCAGCTAAGTATATTTGCAAGCTTTACAAGGAAGCATGAAGATGACTGTTGAGGAGTTTTTTGATCTTTTTCTGGAAGAATTAAAAACCAATACCGACTTACATTACTATTACAAATACTTAGATAATCCTTCTCGTTTTGAGTATCGTAAGGCTTATTTCTGTCAGCGTTTGCAATATATAATTGATCATATTAACGAGCCGGATCTTAAAATTTGGGACTGCGGCTGTGGTTTTGGAACTACCGGAATTTTTCTTTCCATAAATGGAATTGCCTCTCATGGCACTACACTTGAGCATTACATCAAGCAAATTCCTAAACGATTAGAATTTTGGAGCAAATATGGCGACGTAAGTAAATTCACCTACTCTTACGAAGATATTTTTGACTGCACTTTTAAGCCCGAAAGCTTTGACTTAATTATCATTCAAGATACTCTTCATCACTTAGAGCCTTTGGATGATGCACTAAACATTCTTAACAAAGTCCTTAAACCAAAAGGAAAGCTACTAATTATTGAAGAAAACGGGAACAATATTATACAGAATGCTAAACTCTTTTTGCAAAGGGGGAATAAACGCATTATTAAAATTTATGATGAAAAGCTGAAAAAACACATTTTACTTGGAAATGAAAATATTAGAAGTCTAAGTACATGGCAAAAAGCTTTTGAAAAACAAAACTTCACAATCGATCGTAAATCTGTACAGTACATTAGGTATTATTTACCTTTTATGTTTCCAAATGAAAAAGCTAAAGCGAAAGTTGAAAAGGAGCAAGAAATTTGGAAAAAAAATAACTTTTTAAAAGAATACTTCTTTTTTGGAATTAACTTCATGGTTGATAAAGTCAATTAATTTTCATGCGAATTGCCGTAAATACTCGACTTTTAGTTCCGGAAAAAATGGACGGAATTGGTCGCTTTACTTTTGAAACGCTTCAAAGAATATGTAATAATAACCCTGAAGTTGAGTTTAACTTTATTTTTGACCGCAAACCAAGTAGTGAATTTAAATTTAGCGAGAATGTTCGTTTAATCAGCCTTTCGCCTCCTGCACGTCACCCAATTTTATGGATAATTTGGTTTGAGTATAGATTAAGAAAATACATTAACAATAATCATTTTGACCTTTTTCTTTCGCCTGAAGGATGGATTCCTCCAAACTTAAATTGCCCTTCATTAGGTGTCATCCACGACTTAAACTTTGCTCACCATCCGGAAAATATAATTTTCAGTCATCGAAAATACTTACAATACTTCTTTCCAAAGTTTGCCAATAGAGCTAATCGAATTGCTACTGTTTCAGAGTTTTCTAAAAAAGATATCATTGAAACATACAATATAACTCCTGAGAAAATTGATGTTGTGTACAATGGCGCTAACGAAATTTTCAAGCCACTAAGTATTGAAAAACAAGTCAAAGTAAGAGCAACTTTTAGCAATGAGAAGCCGTACTTCATCTTCATAGGAACGCTACATCCGCGAAAAAACATCGATCATTTATTGTTGGCATTTGATGATTTTAAATCAACTGTGCACAGTGATGTTCAGCTTCTCATTGTCGGAAATAGAAAATGGTGGCCTGCAAAAGTGGAGTCCATTTATCAAAAGATGAAGTTTAAAGATAACGTTCACTTTTTGGGCAGACAATCGGACGAAAATTTAGCACAACTTTTAGCATCCGCTGAAGCACTCACCTACCTGCCCTATTTTGAAGGCTTTGGAATTCCTATTTTAGAAGCTTTTCAATGTGAAGTTCCTGTAATCACTTCTGCAGTTAGCTCTATGCCGGAAGTTGCAAAAGATGCTGCGCTTTTGACTCAGCCAACTAATGTAAAAGGAATTTCCGAAAAGATGAGGCTTATTATTGAAAACGATGAATTAAAAAAGCGTCTAATTCAAAAAGGAGTAGAAAGAGCTAAAGATTTCTCTTGGGACAAAACCGCCGATTTATTATGGCAAAGTGTTTTAAAAACATTGTAAAAATAAAATGGCTTTAAAGAGTTTTTATACCAAAGGAAAAATTGAAGTTGGTTGCGATGAAGCCGGCAGGGGCTGTTTAGCGGGACCGGTTTTTGCCGCTGCTGTAATACTGAACCACAAAAAAAAATACAGTTTATTAGACGATTCTAAAAAACTGAGTAAAAAGAAAAGAGATGAATGTAGAATTTGGATTGAAGAAAATGCATTAGACTGGGCAGTTGGCATTGTAGAAGCCAAAGAGATTGACGAAATAAACATTTTAAATGCATCTTTTCTAGCTATGCATCGAGCAATAGAGCAATTAAGCTCGCCATTTGACCAATTATTAATTGATGGCAATCGCTTTAAGCCTTACAAAAAAGTCCCTCATCATTGTATTATTAAAGGAGATGGAAAGTTTAAAAACATTGCAGCAGCTTCAATTCTAGCCAAAACGCACAGGGACGAGTACATGCAAAAAATAGCAAAAGATTTTCCTCAATATGAGTGGCAAAGTAATCAAGGCTACCCCACAAAAAAACACCGACAAGCCATTCTCAATCACGGAAGTTGTGTACACCACCGTAATAGTTTCCAATTAATTCCACCACAACTTAAAATAAAATTTTAGCATTCATTAAGATATGTTAAGTTATTGTTTTACTTTTATGCAATAGATAAGTAAAACCATATTTTATGAAGATTAAAATCAATAAAGTATTAGTAGGTATAATTTCTGCTGCTACAATGCTCTTCTCATGCACCGACGATTACTTTGAATTTGACAAAATCAAAACCAATGAGTGGAAACCGGAACTGGCGCTGCCCTTAGTAAACTCCTCTCTAACACTTGAGAATATCATCATAAAGGAGGATGATAATGGCATAATAAATGAAAACCCTCAGAGTGGAATTTTAGAAGTTGTTTACGATGGAAGAGTTTTTTCTCCGGTTGGGGAAGCTCAAGTACCTCTGCCAAATCAAACTTTTAGCAGAAGTATAAGCAGCCCTACCCCACTGCCTTCTAACGGAGGACAAACTCCCCCCTTAACCTATAATGATGAAGTTTCATTTAATACTACTGTAGAAATTGATACTTTAATTCTCAAAAATGGAAATCTTACTTTAACGCTCGAAAATACTTTTGAGCACGATTTAAATGTACAATTAGAACTTCCCTCTTTTACAGATCAAAATAATCAAGCAATTGTTTTAAATTACAGCATTCCTGCTTCAAACGGTATCTCTGCAACTGTTCGCTCACAAAATGTTGATTTGAGCAATTACACCATTGACATGATGCATGGAGTCCAAAATCACAGCACATTTCCAATTGATGTTACTATCAACTTTAATTTGGTGGCAGGAAATAGCTCTACTCCTAATGATGAGCTGACAATTAATGCTCAAATAAGCAATTTGGCGTTTAGAAACTTTGTAGGTTATATTGGTCAAAGTAGTTTAATGGACTTGGATTTAGACACCATCGACATTAATTTATTTAAAAACTTTGTAGATGGTAATTTCTTTTTGTCAAATCCATTTTTAGATATTGACATTTACAACGGCTATGGTATTCCAACTGAATTAGAATTTGAAACTTTGAAGTCGAGAAATCCGGATAAAAACCCTCAAGAAATTACTGTTCAACTACCTAGCAACCCAATTACACTTAGCTCTTCGCCAAGTTACAAAACAGATTCTACCAATATTCAACTAACAAACCAAAACAGCAATATTGATGATGTGGTTTCTTCTCTGTTAAAACAAATTATTTATGACGCGAAAGCAGAGTTTAACCCCAATGGACCAACAACAAGAAACTATTTAACCGACACTAGTCGAATTGGATTAGAAGTAATGCTTAGGTTACCTTTTGAAGGTAGAGCAAGTGATTTTCATTTAATTGATACAATTGACTTTAGTTTTGATGGAGTAGATGAATTAGAAAGTGGGATCATAAAACTAAACAGTGAAAATGGGTTTCCGGTAGATGTCAACCTTCAGGTATTCTTTGCCAACTCAGCTTATGAAATTATTGACTCTTTGTTCGATGAAAATGTCAATCGAAAAGTAATCGAATCTGCATTAATCAATAATAATGGAAGAGTTAACCAACCGACCATAAGCTCTCATGAAATTGAAGTAAATCGTGAGCGATTGAAAAACTTAACCAATGGCAGATATGCCATCATTGATGCAGAAATCAACACTTTAGATTACCAAAACTCTACAAATGTTGCTTTTTATTCTAACTATCGCTTAGCTATTAATTTAGGTGTAAAAGCGAAAATATTAATCGACTAGCATTGAATAAACTCATAGTAATGAAAAAAATATTCTTAATTATACAAGCCGCCATTTTCAGCCTGAGTTCATTTGCTCAGCAAGATTTAGGAATGTTCAATTTAAATGAAATTCCACAGTCCTCATACAGTAATCCGGCAAATCAATTTAACGGCAAGTTCTACTTAGGCTTACCGGCTATCTCATCCAATTATTTTAGCGCAAGTAACAGTGGTTTTGCCTATTCCGATTTTATTAGAAAAAGAGGTGACTCACTTCTCGCAGATTTCGACAATATGATTGACAAAATAGGTGATAATAACTATTTATCTATTTTTTCAAAAGTTGATTTACTTTCATTTGGATTTAAAGTTGGCAAGAACACTCAACTTATGTTTAATGTAAGTGAAAATGCCTATTTCCGATTAAGTTATCCAAAAGATTTAATAAGATTTATCTACGAAGGTAATGCCGCTTTTGAAGATAACACGGCCAACCTAGAAGGTGTTGGAGTGAGCTTAAACCATTACAGAGAATATAGTGTTGGACTTTCTCACCAACTGAACGAAGACTTACGTATTGGAGCAAGAATTAAGTACTTGTATGGAATGGAAAACATTTACAATGAGCGTTCAGATATTTCAGTGGTCACTGATCCTGAAACGTATGAAATTACTGCTCGTTCTGATTTATCTATTAAGACTGCAGGTCTAACAGATGATATTGATGAGGAAACCATGGACTACCTCACAGGCAGAGGAAATACAGGCTTTGCATTTGACTTGGGAGCGAATTATCAACTAAATGAAAAAATTAGTTTAAACGCTAGTGTAATTGATTTGGGCTTTATTAAATGGAACGACTATACAAAATCATACTCCAACAATGGTGAATTTAACTATAGCGGAATCGAAATAGATGCATTTGCCGATGATCAGGGAGCTCGTTCAGATGATGAAACCTCATTTGACCGTGTGTTAGATTCATTAGAGGAAGCAATGAATATAGATACTAACACTTCATCTTACTCTGCTCCATTAACCACTAGAATGTATATTGGTGGTAATTACGCAATCAACGAAAGAAGCCAGGCTGGTGCTATTTTACAAGCTGAAGTTTTCCAGGGTAATCTTTTGCCATCTTTTACTTTGCTTTACAATAGAAAAATGACAAAATGGATTGGCATGGGAGCTGCTTACACCATTATTAATAGAAGCTATAACAACCTTGGTGTTTCCTTAAACTTTAACCCCGGACCTGTTCAGTTATATGTTGTGACTGATAATTTACTAGGCGCTTTTCAACCTCAACACAGCCGTCACATGCAAGTAAGGTTTGGCATTAATTTAATATTCGGCAGTGACAAATCAACGGATATTAATGCAGCTTATAAGCCTTCCGAAAAGAAGAAAAAGAAAAAAAGTAAAGACGAATCAAAAAGTTAAGCCCATAAAAAAAGAGCGGAAAATCCGCTCTTTTTTTTATCTCAATAATTGATTTTATTTTTTTGCTCTTGCAGTTCTTTTTGTTCTGCGCTTTGGTTTTTCCTCAACAACCTCTTCAATTCCGGCCATTTTTGGATCAACTAAAATTCTTCCGCAATGCTCACAAACAATTACCTTTTTGTGAGAGTTAATATCTAGCTGACGCTGTGGCGGAATCTTGTTAAAACAACCTCCACAAGCACTACGCTCAACAGGAACTACAGCCAAACCGTTTCTCGCATTATCTCGAATACGCTTGTATGCAGAAAGCAATCGATCTTCAATTACTTCTTCTGCTTTCTTTGACTGCGCTTGAAGTTCTTTTTCTTCCTTCTCAGTTTCAGCAATAATTTCGTCTAGTTCATTCTTCTTAGCTTCAAGTTCTTGTTTTGTTTCTTCTAACTTAACTTTTGAAGCATCGTTTATTTCTTTCTTATTCTCAATTTGTGCTTGAAACTCTCGAATCTTCTTCTCCGCTAATTCAATCTCTAAAGCTTGATATTCCATTTCTTTAGAAATAGCGTCAAACTCACGGTTGTTTCTTACATTCTTTTGCTGCTCTTCGTATTTCTTAATGGCTGCTTCAGAATCTTTAATTTGATTCTTTTTGTTAGAGATTTCTGTCTCTAAAGCTTGAATCGCTTCATCAGCATTGTTTATTCTCGTTTCAAGGCCCGCAACTTCATCCTCTAAATCTTGAACCTCTAATGGTAACTCACCGCGAATAGTTCGAATGCGGTCAATCTTAGAATCAATCTCTTGAAGATCATACAGCGCTTGCAAGCGCTCCTCTACTGTTGCTTCTGTACTCCCTTTTTTAGCCATCTTATATCTCTTATATCAGGTTTGTGTTTAATCTTGATAAATAGGGTGCAAAATTAAATAAAATTTCTTGAAATGAAGTTATCTACAACCCAATACTAAAAATACTTCACCGGATTGGTATTCACTTCAGTAATTACACAATTTAAATCAGAATGCTTTTCTTTTAAAAAGCGACTTAGCAGATTTGGGGTAAACTGCTCACTTTCATAATGACCGACATCTGCAATGATAATGTCGTTTTCGGCATCAAAAAACTGATGATATTTAAAATCGGCAGTCACAAATACATCAGCCTTAACTGATTTAGCTGCATTTAATAAAAAACTTCCCGAGCCTCCACACAGTGCTACTGTTTCAATTTGATTTTTCACCAAAGCAGTATGACGAATACAACTTACATTTAACTTTTCTTTTAGCAATGTCAAGAAATCCTCTGCATTCATCGGCTTAGATAGCTGCCCCCAAAGTCCACTGCCCACCGAACTCCAAGGCATAGCTAAATCGTATAAATCATAAGCTACTTCTTCATAAGGGTGCGCAGCAATCATCGCCTGCACCACTCTTTTTTCTATATGATTTGGAACAACCGTTTCTATGCGCATTTCTGTTTCAAAATGAACCTTACCTTTTTCTCCCACATGAGGATTTGCAGCTTCTGAAGCCCTAAAACTCCCTTCGCCTTCCAATTGAAATGCACAACAATCATATTCACCGATATGACCGGCACCTGCTTTAAATATAGCAGTCCTCACCTCTTCTACATTTTTAATCGGACAGAAAAAAACTAACTTTTTCATTAATCCATTCTTAGGGCTTAATATATGTGTACTTTCAAGACCTATTCTGTCAGCTAGCTCTTTATTCACACCATTTGAAACATTGTCTAAATTGGTGTGAATAGCGTAAATTGCAACATCATTTTTGATTGCCTTCAAAATGGTTCGCTCAATGTAATTTTTTCCTGTTAAACTCTTTAGCCCACTAAATACAATCGGATGATGTGCTACAATTAAATTTGCCCCAATAGATATTGCTTCATCAACTACCTCCTCTGTGCTATCTAAGCAAAATAACACCTTTTTTACTATATCGTCTTCTGAACCTACAATCAATCCCGAGTTGTCATAACCTTCCTGAAAGCTTCTTGGTGCAAAACTTTCTAAAGTGCTTAAAATTTCTTTCAACTTCATTGAACTCTATTTTTTATTATTGTCTTTAATTTGTACTTCAAAAATACATCAATTCGAGAGTTTGAGTAATTTCGAAAATTAATAAATCATTTAAGAGTGAACATCTTTTTGCGCATTATACTACTGCCATTCACATTGATTTACTCAATTGTAGTTAGGCTGCGCAACTTTTTTTACGACATTGGTTTATTGAAATCCACTTCTTATGACTTTCCAACCATAGTTGTAGGCAACTTGAGTGTTGGCGGAACCGGAAAAACACCGCATACAGATTTTATTTTATCTATATTGAAAAAAGACTACCTCAGTGCTGTATTAAGTCGAGGCTATGGTAGAAAAACCAAAGGATATAAATTAGCAGATTCCGGAGATCGTCCTTCGACAATTGGCGATGAGCCATTTCAAATTTTTTCTAAACATCCGGAAATACTGGTTGCAGTTGATGAAAAAAGAAAAAGAGGAATTGAGAAACTTAGAGCCTTACCCTCCGCTCCTCAACTCATTGTCCTCGACGATGCATTTCAGCACCGAAGGGTAAAAGCAGGGCTTAACATTTTACTCACCGATTACAGCAAACTATTTATTAACGACATTGTTCTTCCATCCGGTCGCTTGCGCGAACCAAAAACAGCTGCTAAAAGAGCAGATATCATCGTAGTAACAAAAAGCCCGAAAGTGCTTTCGCCACTAGAAATTAGAAGAATAACAAATGAGTTAAGGCCAAAGGCTTATCAAAAAGTATTCTTTTCATTTATTGACTATCAAAATCTTCGACCATTAAATGTTGCTGCTAACGAAATCGGTGAGTCCATTAGTAATATGAAGAATTTTGGAGTTTTAGCATTATCAGCAATTGCAAACCCAAAGCCCTTTGAACTTCATTTAAATCGCTATGCGAAAGAAATTAATTATGTTCGCTTTAGGGATCACCATTTTTTTAATGAAAAAGATTATCTGAAAATTAAAGAGAAGGTGTCTGAATTATTTAGCCCACAAAAGGCAATTGTTACCACAGAAAAAGATGCTGTAAAGTTGGATGTTAATAAATTCGGAGAAATTCCGGTTTTTAGTTTGCCTATAGAGATTAAATTTCACAAACACGAAGAAGAAGATTTTACTAAGGAGATAAAAGATTATGTTAGATCGTATACGAGAGAGCGCTGAGTATATTCAATCGAAAAGCAATTTAAACTTCAAGATTGGAATCGTACTTGGTTCGGGCTTGGGGGGACTCAAAAAAGACATTGATATTAAATGTGAATTGGATTATTCTGAAATACCTCACTTTCCAATTTCTACTGTCGAAGGTCATTCTGGAAAGTTACTAATGGGAAAAATAGATGATACTCCCGTTATTGCTTTGCAAGGTCGTTTTCATTTTTACGAGGGTTACTCATTGCAAGAAACCACCTTTCCAATTAGAGTTTTTAAAGCTCTTGGAGTTGAAAGCCTTTTACTTTCAAACGCAAGTGGCGGACTAAATCCTGAGCAATCCATAGGAGATGTAATGATTATTACCGACCACATTCATCACTTTCCCGACAATCCATTAAGAGGTAAGAACATCGACGAACTCGGCCCACGATTTCCTGACATGAGTGAACCATACAATTTTTCTTTAATTGAAAAAGCAAGGGAGATTGGAAATGCAAATGATTTAAATTTAAAGTTTGGAGTATATGTGGGCACTAGTGGTCCAACCTACGAAAGTCGGTCGGAGTACAAGTATTTTAGGTTTATTGGAGGAGATGCTGTAGGCATGTCTACCACTGCTGAAACCATTGTGGCAGTTCATTCAGGCATGAAAGTTTTTGGGGCTTCTATCATTTCTGATTTGGGAGTTGAAGGAAAAATTGTAGAGATCTCTCACGAAGAAGTTCAGGCAGTAGCTGCTAAAGCAGAGCCCAAATTATCGCTTCTTTTCAAAGAAATAGTTAAACATATAGCTGTTAATCTAGCTTAAAATAAATCAACAACCACTTTTGAATTGCTTAATTTTGCAAGAAGATGTTAGCAAAAGAAATTTACGATAAATACGAAGTAGTTGTCGGCTTGGAAATTCACGCTCAGCTACAAACCAAAAGCAAGGCCTACTCAGCAGACTCAACTGCTTTTGGAGCTGCTCCTAACTCCAATGTTTCCCCGATAAGTTTGGGACACCCCGGAACTTTACCAAGGTTTAACGAAAAAACCTTAGAGTACAGTGTTCGCTTAGGTGTGGCTTGCGGCTCAAAAATCACTTATGAGAATCAATTTGCCAGAAAGAACTATTTCTACGCAGATTTACCCAAAGGCTACCAAATCACTCAAGATACTACTCCGCTTTGTACCGGTGGAAAGGTGTTAATTAAAGACGAAAACGGTCAAGATAAATACATTGGAATCACTCGTATTCACATGGAAGAAGATTCCGGAAAGAGTATTCACGACTTAGACCCTTACAATACTTTAATCGACTTAAACCGAGCCGGAGTTCCACTGGTTGAGATTGTTTCAGAACCGGATATTCGCTCAGCTCAAGAAGCTTATAACTACGTTACTGAAGTAAGAAAGCTCGTTCGCTATTTAGAAATTTGCGATGGCAATATGGAAGAAGGCAGTTTACGTTGTGATGCAAACGTATCAGTTCGTTTAAAAGGCAGCAAAGAGTTTGGTGAAAGAACAGAAACCAAGAACCTCAACTCTATCCGCAATGTTTTTCGTGCAATTGAATACGAAACAAAGCGTCAAATTGAAGTTTTAGAAAGCGGTGGAAGTATTCACATGGAAACTCGAGGCTTTGATGCTGTAAAAGGAGAAACCATAAGTCAGCGATCGAAAGAAATGGCTCACGATTATCGCTACTTTCCCGAACCGGATTTGCAAGCAGTTTTTGTTAAAGATGAGTATGTAAACACCATCAAAGAAAGTTTACCACCACTTCCCAATGAGTTGTTTGATCGATATACAAAAGAGCTTCAACTTTCTGCCTACGATGCAGAGATTATAACCGAAGACAAAGCTTTTGCTCTTTACTACGAAGAATTAACTAAACACACAAAAAATTACAAAGCAGCTGCCAACTGGATGATGGGTGCTGTAAAGTCATACTTAAATGAAAATGCTTTAAGTATAGAGGAATTTCCTATTTCCCCAAAAACAATTGCTGGAATTATTTCACTAATAGATGAAGGTGCAATTAATAACTCTATTGCCAATCAAAAAGTTTTCCCTGCACTTTTAGAAAAGCCAAACTCTTCTGCAAAAGCAATAGCAGAAGAAAACAACTGGATTCAAGAGAGCAATAGCGATGCAATTGACGAATTTATTGAAGCAGCAATTGCAAAGTTCCCTGAAAAAGTAGAAGAATACCGAAATGGGAAAGTAGGCCTTTTAGGCTTATTTATGGGAGAGGTAATGAAAGCAAGTAAGGGAAAAGCCGCCCCAAAGTTGGCAACTCAATTATTAAAAGACAAACTAGACAAATAGACCCAAATTATGGTACGTAAAAATCTATTAAACATATCATTGGCATTTAGCACTATGCTTTTTGCCTGCGGAAATGGCGAAAGTCAAACGAATCAAGAGTTTTTAATTAGCGGTCAGCTACCGGAATTAGCAAATCAACAGCTTTTTTTGTTGGATTTATCTCAGCCAAAGGCTGCTCCTGTAGATACTGCTATGGTGGATGAATCAGGAAATTTTGGTTTTGATTACTCTCCTTCAGAAATTGGGTTTTACAGAGTGAATTTAAGTCAAAACATGGCAATGATATTACCGCTAAAATCAGGTGATCAGATTACGGTTAGCGGAACAACTTCAGATCCGAATAACCTAAATGTGAAAGGAAGTGCTGATGTAGAAAGAATGACTGACTTTAATCGATTTTTAAGCAATGCATTGAGTTCCCAACAACAACTTAACAGCGAATTTCAGCAATACGTAAACCATCCCAAAAAAGATTCAATTTTAAAAGCATTCCAAAAACGTTTCCAAGATATTGAAAGTGATATTGAGGAAAAAGTCAAAGCAATGGTTGATCAGGACCCTGCTTTATTTTCCAACTTAGCACTAATGGAACAATTAAGTCCTGAAAATGCGGATAACATTGCTTACTTTAAAAAAGTAGAAAAAGCTTTGGCAGACAAATACAGCCAATCTCCATTTTATCAAAACTTTAAATCTAAAGTAGCCGATGCCGGTCGATTTGCTCCCGGAACAGAGGTTCCTGAAATTAACTTATCTAATCCCGATGGCGAAATGGTTCCGCTGTCTTCTCTAAGAGGAAAAGTTGTTTTAATCGACTTTTGGGCTTCTTGGTGCAAGCCTTGTCGTCGTGAAAACCCAAATGTTGTAGCAGCTTACCAAAAATACAAAGACAAAGGTTTTACCGTTTATGGAGTTTCTTTAGATAGAACAAAGGATGCATGGGTTAAGGCAATAAAAGACGACAATTTAACATGGACACATGTTAGTGACTTGAAGTTCTGGCAATCTGAAGCAGCTCAAACTTATGGTGTAAAAGGAATACCTTTTGCTTTATTAATTGATGAAGAAGGAAAAGTGATTGGCAAAAATTTGCGCGGTCAAGCTTTACACGATAAATTAGCGGAAGTTTTAGACTAAGCCTTGACAACTACTAGAGATAAAATCTACTTCGCTTCTGACTTTCATTTAGGAGCTCCCAGCTACGAAGCATCTCGAGAGCGCGAGCAGCGAATTGTTGAGTGGATGGACTCTATTTTCCACGATTGCAAAGAGTTGTATTTAGTAGGCGATTTATTCGACTTTTGGTTTGAATACAAAAAAGCAATTCCTAAAGGCTTTGTTCGATTACAAGGGAAGATAGCTCAATTTTCTGATGCGGGCATTTCAGTGCATGTTTTCACGGGCAACCACGATATGTGGATGTTTGACTATTTGCCGCAAGAACTGGGCGTAGAATTACATCGCAAACCCATTCGAAAGACCTATGATGGCAAAGAGTTCTTAATTGGTCATGGCGACGGCTTAGGTCCGGGCGATCATGGATATAAGTTCATAAAAAAAGTTTTTGCAAGTCCGCTTGCTCAGTGGCTATTTGCACGCTTACACCCTAACTTTGGCATTAGTTTAGCAGATTTTTGGTCGGGAAAAAGTAGAGCTGCCAATCAAGAGAATGATGAAAAATTTTTAGGTGAAGAAAACGAATGGCTAGCCATTTATTGCAAAGAGTACTTAAAAAAAGAACATATCGACTACTTTATTTTTGGCCACCGCCACTTACCCCTAGACTTAAAAGTTGGAGAAAATAGCCGCTACCTCAACCTCGGCGAATGGATCAATTACCAAACTTATGCAGTATTTGATGGAGAGGAATTGAAGTTGGAAGAGTGGAAATGAATTTAAAGGTTCAAATCTCGACGTTCCCAACTATTTCCTTTTTTAGGGTGAAAGTACATTTCTCTATCCTCCCAAAGTGGAGCTTTAGTGACTTTGAAATACCCTCCAAGTACACCATCTAAATACTCTTCTTTAACGCCATACTCAGCTAATATAAGAACATACAAGCCGGTTAATGACTCCAATAAAGACTTTAAATTTGCACTCTCATAGTTAGACTTTCTATCATGTTTAATCAGATGATAATTAAAATACCAAGTCAAGCTTTTTGAAGGAGATTCTAACTTCCAACTCAAAAATGGGGTGAAACGCCCAAGTTCAGGATATCTTTCAAGTTCAACTTCAAATTCAGCCAACTTCATTATCATTTTTAACTTAAAATAATCTTTTGTGGTAAATCTTTCACTTAGGGGTTTAACATTATTACTATCAAGTATTCCCCTAAATTGCGATTCTAGCTCAGAACATACTAACATAATAAGATTTCTTATCTCAAACCCAAAACACTCTAAGTTTTTTTCACAGGGGTAAATAACCCTAAAGATTCCGTCTAAAGTATCTGTTAAAATTTTAAGTTGTTCTAAGTATCTCGAATTATTATTCTATTTTTTGGAATCAAGGCTCCGCCCCCTATCAGAGCATCATTATTAGGGGAATAAAGGTTTATAAACTCTATCATAAAAATCCCCTGACCTTAAGCCAACAAACTCACAAATAATTCTGGGTGACTCATACTCCTCAGCATCTTCAAATACATGATTATACCAACTACCTCTTTCTATTGCCTCAGATAAAGTTTCTCTATCATTAAGTTTAATTGTTTCGCGAGCATAGTCAATGTTAGTTAATCTATTATTTTCAAGCTCCCAAAAACCCAATCTAGCTTCTATCTTAGTAAATTTAGGCTCATCAGGAAAATTAAACTCTGATTCTAAATAAACAAAATAGATTCCATCATTCATAAATATGTACTTAATCTGAATATATCAAAAATTCCTATCCAACTCTCTCAACCAATTCCACCAATCGATTAGAGTAGCCGATTTCATTATCATACCATCCTACTACTTTCACCATGTTTCCAATTACTGAGGTGAGTTGTGCATCGAAAATGCAAGAATGTGTATTTCCAACAATATCAATGGATACGATAGGATCTTCCGTATAAGCTAAAATACCTTTCAATTCGTTTTCAGAAGCTCTTTTAAATGCAGAGTTAATCTCTTCTATTGTTTTAGCTTCTTTTACTACACAAGTAAAGTCCGTTAAAGAACCATCGGGAACAGGAACGCGGATTCCGGCTCCACCCAAAAAGCCATCTAAATGAGGAAAAATTCTTGTAATGGCTTTCGCTGCACCGGTTGTTGTTGGCACTATGCTTACAGCAGCGGCTCTAGCTCTTCGCAAATCACGATGTGGAGCATCATGCAGCTTCTGATCCCCTGTATAGGAATGAACTGTAGTAATGTAACCACTTTCAATTCCGCAAATTTCATCTAAAATCTTTACTAAAGGAGCTAAAGAATTGGTCGTACAAGAGGCATTGGAGATAATTTTTTCAGTCCCATCTAAAATATGCTCGTTTACTCCAAGCACAACGGATTTGATCGATTCATCTTTTGCCGGGGCAGATATGATGACTTTCTTAGCACCAGCTTGCATGTGCTTTTCAGCGCTGGCCTTATCTCTAAATAATCCTGTTGATTCAATAACTACATCAACACCTAATTCCGACCAAGGCAAATTAGCAGGGTCCTTTTCATTGCACAATTGAATTGAATTCCCATTAATTATAAATCCATCTTTAGTTGCGTTTACCTCTCCTGAAAAACCGCCGTGAACAGAATCGTATTTAAACAAATGAGCAAGCGTTGCCGCATCAGCTAAGTCATTTATGGCAACCACCTTCACTTTTGAGCTTTGCAACAAAATACGCAAGCTCATTCTACCTATTCTTCCAAATCCATTAATGGCAACTTTTATCATCAGTATGAAGTTTTTTTCAGCTTAAAATTAAACATAAAAAAAGGGAGTGGTTAACACCAACTCCCTTTTTTCAAACCTATATAAAAACAAATTTACGATCTACTTGCAGATGATACAGAAATGCTTTTTCTACCTTTAGCTCTTCTTCTGCTCAACACTTTACGCCCATTAGCAGATTGCATTCTGCTACGGAATCCGTGTTTGTTTCTTCTTTTTCTTTTCGATGGTTGGTAAGTTCTTTTCATAACATTCTGTATTTGTCGTTCAAAACGGAGGGCAAAAGTATGTATTTTTTTTACATCTTGCTAAAGTTTTTTAATTATTATTTTTCGAAATATGCCCTCCCCTTTTTTGAATGGCTAAATTTGCAAAAAATTTTAGATGGCAGCATTCGGAAGACGCAAAACTAAAGAAGATTCTCCTAAAAAAAAGATTAGTAAAGAAGCACTTAAAAAATCACTTCGGCTTTTTAAGTATGTGAAACCCTACATGGGGACATTCATCATTGGTTTGGTCTTTTTATTTCTCTCCAGTTTAGCTTCAATGGTTTTCCCATATTTAACGGGAATGCTGGTAGATGCAGCTAACACTGATTTATTGGAAAAAATAAACCAAATAGCACTTTTACTATTGGGTGTTTTCTTTTTAAATGCCGTTTTTTCTTTTTTCAGAATTTACACCTTTGCCATTGTAACTCAAAAAACTTTGGCAAGTTTACGACAAGCTACTTACAATCAACTAATCCGCCTAAAAATGCAGTTCTTCTCAGAACGAAGAGTGGGTGAACTCAATAGTAGAATTTCATCAGACATTGCATTGCTTCAAGAAACTTTTACCACTACCATTGCTGAGTTTTTACGTCAAATTCTCATCATTTTTATTGGTGTTGCACTCTTAGCTTATTTGTCAATAAAGCTAACCTTACTAATGCTGGCATTAGTACCTGTAGTGGTTATTGTAGCAGTTATTTTTGGCAAAAAAATTCGAGGACTTTCAAAAGAAGCACAAAACCAAGTAGCTGATTCCAATGTAATTGTGGAAGAAACCTTACAGGGAATTGCCACAGTTAAAGCTTTTGTCAATGAAAGCTTTGAATACATGCGCTACAAGAAAAAAACCGAAGAGATTATAGGTATTTCTTTAAAAGGAGCTATTTGGCGAGGAGCTTTTGCCTCTTTCATCATTTTTTGCCTTTTTGGTTCTATAGTAGCTGTAATTTGGTACGGAGTAATCTTAGTTCAAGGCAATGAAATGAGCATTGGCGACCTCTTTACCTTTATTTTGTACTCTGTTTTTGTGGGTGCTTCTTTAGGGGGAATTGCTGACTTATATTCTCAATTACAAAAGGCGGTTGGAGCTACAGAAAACCTTTTGGAGATATTTGATGAAGAAAGAGAAGAGGAGCAAATTATTAATACAAAACTAACTGTTGATAAGGGAGAAATAAAGTTTCAGGATGTTGACTTTGCCTATCCCAATCGAGCAGACATTCCGGTTTTAAAGAACTTAAATTTCAGCATTAAAGCAGGGCAGCAAGTAGCTTTAGTGGGTCCTTCCGGAGCAGGAAAATCGACGATTACCTCTTTAATATTAAAGTTTTATACTGCACAGAAAGGGGAAGTTTTAATCGACGGAATTAACATTATGGATTACGGACTAGAAAACCTTCGTTCAAGCATGGCCATTGTCCCTCAAGATGTGATTTTATTTGGAGGAAGCATCTACGACAACATTTTATACGGAAAGCCAAATGCTACGAAAGAAGAGGTTCAAAAAGCCGCAAAAAAAGCCAATGCTTACGACTTTATAGAAGGTTTCCCCGAAGGATTTGACACACTAGTTGGCGAAAGAGGTGTACAGCTTTCAGGCGGACAAAGACAGCGAATTGCCATTGCACGAGCCATTTTAAAAGATCCAAAAATTTTAATTTTAGATGAAGCCACCAGTTCTCTCGACTCTCAGTCTGAACAACTGGTACAGCAAGCTCTAGACGAATTAATGAAAGGCAGAACTTCTCTAGTTATTGCCCATCGTTTGTCTACCATTCAAAAAGCTGATCACATTTTGGTTTTAAAAGATGGGGAATTAGTAGAGTCGGGAACTCACGAAGAACTGAACAACAAAGAAGAAGGCTTATATAAAAATTTGAAAGAATTGCAAATGGGGTGAAACAACTTTGAAAAGCTAAAAACTGCTTCTTTAACTTTACTCAAAGAAAGTAAAGTTAACATTTCCGTATCGTCTGCTGAAAGAAAATCGAGGATGATTTTCAAAATTATATTCAGCAGAGTGTTCAATAATTAAATATCCATTTTCAATTAAGACCTCTTTCTCAAGAATTAGGTCAGGTAGCTTTTCTGTATCGTGAATTCCATAAGGAGGGTCGGCAAAGATGATGTTGTATTGTCCACTGAGTTTTTTTATAAACTTAAAAAGCTCTGATCGAAGTGTTGTAATATTTGTAAAGCCCAAATCTCTGGCTGTTTTATTTATAAACTTTATACACCCCGGATGTTCGTCAACCGACAAAATTGTAGCAGCTCCTCTAGATGCAAATTCAAATGACAGGTTTCCTGTACCTGCACAAAGGTCTAATACTCTTGCTCCTTCAACTTCAATTCTGTTTGAAAGAATATTAAAAAGTCCCTCTTTGGCAAAATCAGTTGTTGGGCGTACCGGTAAATTTTTCGGAGCTAATATTTTTTTGCCTTTATGACTGCCACTAATTATTCGCACAAGTATTGATTAAATAAATTAAAGTAATAGTGTTTGGGGAGTTCAGAGAGGACAGCTGAATACTTCATATTCGGAGTCCTTTCGCGAATTTGAATATTTCGAATGTATTTAAAAAGCATTTCGTAAATGGCTGACTGTTTTTCAAATTCACCAAAAACCTCAAGCTCAACTTTTTCCCTATCCAAATGTAATTGTTCTACAACATACAGTAAATAGTAAATAAAGTCTTCAACTGTTTGGTAGTTAAATCGATTAAAGAAAACTAGCTTGCCATGGTTTAAGTATACAATATCAAAATGATCGTATTGAATATGAATTTTAAAACTTTCTTTTCCCGTTTTGTTTTCCAATCCGCTAAATTCAAGCAGCGGACTGCTATAGTGTAAAATATGGCAAGCTGCAAACTGTTGTAAAAGCATTTGTTTTAAGCGCTTTGGAAAAGCAAAGACGACTGTACTTTCTACGCTTTCGATTTGATTTTCATGAATTGTCAATTGATTTTCATCAATTATTTCATGATTAAGTTTTAGATAATCTAATGCTGCATCTGATGAAAAAAGGGAACTGGGGACTAAAGTAAATAGTGAATTGATCAGCCCTACACTTATATTGATTTCACTCGATATATTTTTAGCAAGAACAAGTTCAAGATCATCGTAAGCTGCGTCCCAACTATCGTGTTCACCTAGATAAAATTCCTGATAACCGACAAATACATTATTAGCCGAATCCAAAAATGTTTGATAAACATACCTCGGACTAATCTGTAACTGAACGCTCAGCTGCTTTTCTCTCCCAAGGTATGATTGGTCAAAAAATCGCTTGATGGGCGATTTCATTTTTGTCATGGATTGTTATTTATTACCAGTTTCCTGATGTAATAGGCTCTGTCATAGAACCAACTTGAATACGATCATCCAAATCTACCGCTTCACCTTTTGTATCCAAGCCGGTATAAACTTTATCTAAAGTAGTGTAAGCTTCAAAAACACTAACGTTTACTTTGTTTTTCTCAATCATTCCGGCCTTCATTTTAAAGGTTGCCCCTTTACTGTAAGGAACTTTCTCTAAACTGCGAATATCAAATCCTTCCGAAAACACAGTGAATGCGGGCACCATTGAAGTGTCTCTAACCACAATACCTTGCTCCACTGCTTCTTTTTCAGTTAAAGTATCAGGAACAGTTCCAATTGCTTTAATGATTGTTAGCGAATCGTTTTCTAAAAAGTGAAATAATTCAGGGTAATTAGCTGCATATCTGCCTTTTTCTTTTTTAAACTCCTTTTGAGCCTCAGCAACTTTTAGCAAACGTTCTTGAACGACCTCACGTCTTTTTTGAGCTTCTTTTTTAAATTCAATTTTACTTTGAACGCCATCGTATATAAAGTAGGCTAAAACTAGAGCTGCAACTAACAAAACTAATTGAATGACTGTCTTCATTTATTCTTTAAATTTAGATTTTTTCAATGCTCACAAAGCTACCATTTTTTTATATCTAATGAATTCTATTTAACATTAGATAAAAGTTAATTTTGAATTTCTTTAGTATTTTCCTCATGAATGAAAGCTTTCAGTCTGTATTTTACCGCTTTATGCCGGAAAACCCCACTAAAGATCAAAGAGATTTGGTGGAAAGGATGGAGCGCTTTCTCTTTCAGCCAATAGAAAGAGCAGCTTTTATTATTCGAGGTTATGCAGGAACGGGAAAAACTACTTCTATTGCTGCATTAGTAAAAACTTTACCCGCTTTTCGTTATAAGTCAGTTTTACTGGCGCCCACCGGTAGAGCTGCTAAAGTAATGTCATCTTTTTCAGGAAAAAAAGCACTTACGATTCACAAAAAGATATATCAAGTTCAAAGAGGAGCTGATGGACAAATGAGGTTTGCTTTAGCCGCTAACTTACATACAAATACTGTTTTTTTGGTAGATGAGGCTTCTATGATTTCAGATCGTGGTGGAATACAAAGTAGAAGTCTGTTAGAAGATTTAATCACCTATGTTTACAGTGGAAAAAATTGTCGTTTAGTGTTTATAGGCGACATTGCACAATTGCCTCCGGTAGGCTCAGAATTAAGCCCGGCTCTCGACCCCAAATACTTAAAAGGTAACTTTTTTATGAGTCTAAAAGGAGTTGAGCTAAAGCAAGTCATGCGTCAAGCTGATGAGTCCGGTATTTTATTTAACGCAAGTAGGTTGAGGAATGAATTGGAGAAAGAAAACCCTACAATCCAATTTAAGTTAGGAGACTTTGAGGATGTGCAAAGAATTACCGGACTTGAGCTAGAAGATGAGTTAAATGATGCTTTTGGAAAATATGGTGAAAGCAATGTGATTCTTATTACGCGATCTAACAAAAGAGCAAATGAATTTAACCAGCAAATAAGAAGGAGAATTAAAGGACAAGAAAACTCTATCTCTGCCGGAGATTATATAATGGTGGTCAAAAACAATTATTTTTGGTTGGATGAAAAATCCCCACCGGGTTTTATTGCAAATGGAGACATTGCAGAGATTATGCGAATTGGAAATCAAGAAGTATTATATGATTTTATTTTTGCAGAAGCAACCGTTCGATTAATCGACTATCCGCAAATGGATACCTTTGATGTAAAACTACTCGTTGATACACTTTATTCTGAATCGCCGGCTTTAACTGCTGAAGAAAACAGAAAGCTGTTTGAAAATGTAATGGAGGATTACGAGGAAATCAGCTCAAAAGGTAAAAAGATGGAGTTAATGAAGAAAAATCCTTACTTCAATGCACTTCAAATTAAATTTGCCAATGCAGTTACCTGCCATAAATCACAGGGCGGACAATGGCAAGCAGTATTTGTAGACCAAGGTTATTTAACGGAGGAAATGATTGACAAAGAGTATATTCGATGGCTTTACACTGCAGTGAGTAGGGCAACTGAAAAGCTTTATCTCGTCAATTTTCACCCTCAGTTTTTTGAAGATAAAATTGACTCATTCGATTAGCTCAGAGTTAATTTGAATATCACTGCTTAAGGTTCGCTTCACCGGACAACGGTTGGCAATTTCCAAAAGCCTTTCTCTTTGCTCTTGATCTAAATCTCCTTTTAATTGAACTTTCCTACTAAAGTGATCCAACTTAGCAGATTTCTCACCTTCTTTTAAAACATCCTTTGAGTGCTTTTTCTCATGATCAATGTGAACCGTTACTTCTTCTAAATTCCATTTTTTGTGCTTGGCGTACATCTGCAAGGTCATTGAAGTGCAAGATCCCAAGGCAGCAGAAAGTAAGTCATAAGGCGTAGGTCCGCTATCTTCGCCACCAAGGTCAATTGGTTCATCGGCAGTTAAATGATGTCTTCCGGCTTTAATTTCAGTGCTCAAACTTTCTTTAGATGTTTGCACGGCAACTTTATAGTCAGAAGTTAAGCTTTTTTCATCTTCTTTAATTTCAGTTTCTAAGTACTTTCTTACCCAATGGGCAATCATGCTACCTGCATAGGTTGAGTCTTTTTCTTCTTGCAACAAGTGATCTGCCCCATCCAGACTAATAAAACTTTTTGGATGCATGGCTGCTTGGTAAATTTTTGCTGCATTTTCTATACTCACAACATTGTCTTGCGGAGAATGCATTATTAAAAGTGCTTTTCTTAATTCTTTTGCCGCTTTTTCCGGCTTATGATCGTCTAAATCGTCTAAAAAGGATTTGCTAATTGTAAAAGGTCTACCTCCAATATTCACTTTTGCTTTTCCCTCTTTTTTTATTTTGTCGATTTCATCCGCTAGTAAGTGAGTTACATGATAAGGATCAAATGGAGCTGCAATGCATACAGCGGCTTTAATATGTTCAAGTTGTTGAGCAGCAAAAAGAGCAGCTGCTCCACCTAAAGAGTGTCCAATCATAATTTTTGGAGCTTCGTATTCATCAGTTAAAAAATCAGATGCGGCAAATAAATCCTGAATATTGGTTGTAAAAGTGGTCGATTCAAATTCGCCATCGCTTTGTCCTAAACCCGTAAAATCAAAAAGCATGACTGCAATTCCATTTGAAGTTAACCCTTTACTAATATTTTTAACTGCATGAAAGTTTTTATTGCAAGTAAAACAATGTGCAAAAATGGCAAATGCCAACGGTTTTTGGTCTACTGGAAAGTCTATTCGTGCACTTAATTCTATCCCTTCTTTGTTTTGGAATCTTACTTTTTCTGACCTCATATTAATTCAAGATTTATTCAATGATAAAGCTAAAGAAATTGCAGAAAATGACTTTCATCTTTAAGAGAAGTATTAATTTCGGTAGCTGATTATAGAACTCTTTAAAAATAAAAATGTTTAAATAAAAAACTTAATTATGAGCAATATCAAATTTAAAGGTGACCCAATTAATGTAAGTGGAAAAATTCCTGGAGTAGGTGAAAAAGCAGAAGATTTTACTTTTGTAAAAGACGATTTAACTGAAGGGAGTTTAGCTGACTACAATGGTAAAATAAAAGTTATAATGGCCGTTCCTAGTTTAGATACAGGCATTTGTCAAAATGAAGCAAGAGCTTTTAACGAAAAGCTCAATGGAAAAGATGGAGTAGTTGGCTTAGTAGTTTCTAGAGACTTGCCATTTGCCATGAAGCGATTTTGTGGAGCTGAGGGTTTGGATACCATTATTTCAGCCTCTGACTTTAGATACAATGATTTCGCTAGTCAGTATAATGCTGAAATGATTGAAGGCCCACTAAAAGGACTTTTAGCTCGCATTGTTTTTGTCTTAGATAAGGACAATAACATTGTGTACAAAGAAGAAGTTGATGACATTACTCATGAACCAGACTATAATGCAGCTATGGAAGCTGTAGAGAAGTTAGGATAGTAAATTATAGGGCTCACATTGCCCTTATGTTGGTTTACAGAGGGTTAGTAGGAATCGTGGGGTCGTAGCGCGCTACGACCCCACGATTCCTCAATGTACCTAACTACTGATAAAATCCTACTTACTTCACATTTCGAATATTTCCACTGTTTACTATTGTTGAATCTGACATCACAGTTGTAAAATATCCACTAATTCCACTTCCATTTAGGTCAAATTCTGTAATGTGTAGAGTATCGGCATTTGCAGAGGAAGCATTCCCATCGAAAAACTCCATAGCGGCAGTTCCGGCTGAGTAACTGCCATCAATTGGATATGCTCCTACTGTATCTCCCATAATATCAATTTCCATTTGCACCAAGTTTGTTGAAGATCCATTATCCCATTTAATTCGGTGACGATTTGCATTTATTTCACTGTAAGTAGCAGCACCAAAGTAATCAGTACCTCCATAATTCATGCAAAACTGCGCAGTACTACATGTTGAATTACTGTTGTTTGATGAATTATTATTTGAAGTTGACGGCTGTGTTTCATCATCTTCATCATCAGAACAGGCAACAAAGAAGCTCATAGAGCTACAAACACTTAGTATTAAAGCGTATTTTAAAAATTTTTTCATGGCGAATAAGTTTTATATTTCCGCCAAAAGTATTCTCATCAAGGAAACCTCCCAATAGGGTAAATAACGTATTTCCTTAGGTTAAGTCCTCTATTGGTTTAGTATGAAGAGAGGTTTCAATGATTTTTGAAATTTTTTCCGCTTGATTATATACCATAAAATGAGTTCCCTTTTTTATGGTAATGGCTTGATCTATATTTTTAATCGGAAAAATTAAGTCATCTGTACCATGCAAATGAACATAAGTACAATTGATTTCTTCTTCAAAGTTCCACTTTGCTATTTGATGAACTCCCCAGTTGATAAAATCAATATCTGCCGACTTAATCATATCGTGAAATAGTCGATTTCCTTCCTCATCTGCATTGTCATAAAAAGGTTTGAGTGCAATGCTGGCGTCAATGGCAAATCTTGCAGCAGTTTGGTTTCTTGAAGGTAGCTTATCTAACCAACTCATGTATTTTGGTTTTTCACTGCTGTTTTTTACAGTTGAAATAAGAAATAACTTTTCAACTTTTAGTAATCGTGCAATTTCAATCGACATAATTCCGCCCAATGAAACACCTAATAAACTGAATGGCTCTTCATTTTTTAAATCCTCTGCAAGTCGTTTGGCATAAGCTTCAATATCTTCATTTTCTTCAGGTTTCACCCAATCAATGAAGTGGAGTTCTGCTGAAGGAATCGACAACTTTTTAAACAGCCGATGATCTAACCCTAAGCCGGGAATGCAAAATATTTTAACTTTTTTCATTGAGCAGTTTAAAACCTTGCCAGAACTTTTCTCGTGCTGACAAGGCTTTCTAATCTATTTATACTTCAGCTAATATTCTATTTAGCGTTCCACTAGGACGCATAATTGCAGAAACCTTCTCTTTATCTGGAAAGTAGTAACCTCCGAGATCAACTCCTCCGCCTTGTACAGAGTTTAATTCATTCACGATTTTTCCTTCTTCTTCAGCTAAAGCTTTAGCTAAATGTGCAAATCTTTCTTTTAGCGCTCCATCGTCATTTTGATTAGCAAGTGCTTCTGACCAGTACAGAGCCAAATAAAAGTGACTTCCTCTATTGTCTAATTCACCTGCTTTACGAGATGGAGACTTACCGTTAAGTAAAAGTTTTTCAGTTGCTTGATCTAAACAGTCTGCCAATACTTTTGCTTGTGGATTGTTGTTTTTAGCAGACAAATGCTCCAATGATACGGCAATTGCCAAGAACTCACCCAGTGAATCCCAACGTAAGTGGTTTTCGCTTATTACTTGCTGAACGTGCTTTGGTGCAGAACCACCGGCTCCGGTTTCAAATAAACCACCACCGTTCATTAATGGTACAATTGACAACATTTTAGCGGAAGTCCCTAATTCTAAAATTGGGAATAAGTCGGTTAAGTAATCACGCAATACATTTCCAGTTACAGAAATGGTATTTTCACCTTTCTTTACTCTTTCTAGAGTGTATTTTGTAGCTTCCTTGGGAGACATTATTTTAATGGTCAAACCTTCGGTGTCGTGATTTGGCAAATAAGTGTTTACCTTTTTAATCAACTCTGCATCATGAGCTCTATTTTCATCTAACCAAAAAATTGCAGGCCATCCGGTTGCTCTGGCTCTTTCAACAGCTAAAGCTACCCAGTTCTCAATTGGTGCGTCTTTGGCTTGACACATTCTCCAAATATCTCCGGCTTCTACATTGTGCTCAATTAAAATGTCACCATTTTCATTCACCACTTTTACAGTTCCTGCTTCTTTAACTTCAAATGTTTTATCATGAGAACCGTACTCTTCAGCTTTTTGAGCCATTAAGCCAACATTCGGAACGGTTCCCATAGTAGTTGGGTCAAATGCGCCATTTTCTTTGCAAAACTTAATGGTTTCATCATAAACAGCGGCATAGCTGCTATCAGGAATAACCGCTTTTGTATCTTGTGGCTTTCCTTCTTTGTTCCACATTCTGCCGGAAGTTCTGATCATAGCCGGCATAGAAGCGTCAATAATTACATCTGAAGGAACATGTAAGTTAGTTACTCCTTTATCTGAATCTACCATAGCCATATCAGGACCATCTTTTAAGGCATTTTCAATATCGGCTAAAATTTCATTCTTTTTACTTTCTTCCAATGTTTCAATTTGACCCAATAAACTCGCTAAACCATCATTGGCATTTACACCAAGCTGGTCAAAAGTAACTTCATGCTTACTAAAAACATCTTCAAAAAATACCTTAACTGCATGACCAAAAATAATTGGATCTGAAACTTTCATCATGGTCGCTTTCATGTGAAGCGAAAATAAAACTCCGGATTTCTTGGCTTCTTCTTTTTGTTCTTTCAAAAAGGCTAAAAGTGCTTTTTTACTCAAATAGGTTCCATCAATTACTTCTCCTTTCAATAAAGAAACCTTCTCTTTAAGTACCTTTTTACTTCCATCTTTGCCAACAAACTCAATGCTTACATTCTGAGCAGTGTCTACTGTAACTGATTTTTCATTTGAAGCAAAATCGTTTTTCCCCATAGTTGCCACATGAGATTTTGAGTCGCTAGACCACTCTCCCATTGAGTGCGGGTTTTTCTTGGCAAACTCTTTTACTGCTTTTGGCGCTCTTCGGTCTGAATTTCCTTCACGAAGCACAGGGTTCACTGCACTACCTTTTACTTTATCGTATTTTGCTTGAATATTTTTTTCTTCTTCATTGCTTGGGTTTTCCGGATAATTAGGAATACTGTATCCCTTTGCTTGAAGCTCTTTTATGGCAGCTAATAACTGAGGTAAAGATGCACTAATGTTAGGCAGCTTAATAATGTTTGCTTCCGGCTTTTTAGCTAATTCACCTAATTCACTTAAAGCATCATTTACTTTTTGATCTTCTTTTAAATACTCAGGAAACTGAGCTAGTATTCTAGCTGCTAAAGAAATGTCTCTGCTTTCAACTTCAATACCGGCTTCTTGGGTAAATTTTCTTACAATAGGCAACAAGGAATAAGTCGCTAGTGCCGGTGCTTCATCAGTTTCAGTGTAAATAATCTTTTGTGCCATAAATAGATAGTTTATTTGTTGCCAATAATATTTCGAGCGCTAAGTGCGCTTTTTTTAAGGAGTGCAAAGATATGCCTTTCCAAAGCTTTTTAAAAATTAGGTTTAGAGTTTTTACAATTAAAAAAACCGCGACAAATGCCGCGGTTTTATCTTTATTTTAAATAAATCTAGTATCCAAACACCTCTTCCAAGGTCAACTCTTTTACCGGGCCGTATTGTTCCAATACCTCAAAATTTAATTTATCCTTATCGCCAATTAAAACAATATCGTACTGTCCATCTTTTACATATTCTTTATGAAAAGCTTTTAGGTCTTCCATTTTAAGACTTGGAATTGCTTCATAAATATTTTTGCGAATATCATAATCTAATCCGCGTTTTAAAGCAGTTTCGTAGTTCCAAAGTTTAGAAGTTTTAGTAATTCTTTGAGTTCTTATTTGCTCCAAAGCTGCTTTTTTAGCCAACTCAAAACTCTTCTCCGACTCAGGCATATTGTTTAGCAAATCTGTCATACCTGCCATGGCTTCTTCTAACTTGTCGGCTTGAGTACCAATATAAGCCATTACATAATGCGCTTTTGAAGAGTCTGCCGGTGAACTAAATGTTGAATAAACTGAATAAGCCAAAGCTTTGGACTCTCTCATTTCTTGAAAAACAATTGACCCCATTCCTCCACCAAAATACTCATTGTAAATATCAGCTACCGCTGCAGTTTTTGGATTGTATTTCTCTTTCTTCGAAAGTAAAATAATTTCAGCCTGCTCCATATCATAGTCCACCCAATAAACATTCGTAGCTTCCTGGCTTTGCTCGGCAAATTCTTTTCCATTTGTCGGTGTCATTAAGTCGTTGGGAGTTTTATGCATTTGATTTAACTTTTCAGTAATCTCATCAGCATTAAGCGGACCGTAATATAACACTCGATGTTCATAATTATTTAATGAAGTAATTATGTCAACTAATTCTTGTGGATTAGTTGATTTTAATTCTTCTTCTGAAAGTATATTTTTAAATGGATTGTCAGCTCCATACTGAGCAAAACTATATAAACCTCCATATAAAATATTGCCTTTAGAAAGTTTATCGTCAGCTCTTTGTTTTAAAATATCTTTTGTTAAATTACTCCAAGCTTCTTCATTTACTTGTGCATCTGAAAGCAAGTGCTCAAATAACTTTAAGCCTTCCTCAAAGTTTTCGTTTAAACCCGATAAGTAAACGTAAACTCTTTCATCACCTGCAGAAATAAAATAATCGCAACCAATTTTATAAAACTCTTGTTTGATTTCTGAAGGACTATACTTAGAAGTTCCCAAATAATCTAAATATTCCAAAGCTGTTCCAAGCTTCTTATTGTTATTGTTACCCATTTCAAATAAATAGTACATGGTAAACAAATCATTATCGGTATTTTCTACACTTCTAACAGTAATTCCATTAGACAACTGATTTTCATTAACTTCATTTTCATAATCTAAAAATACCGGCTCAATAGGACTTGCTTTTTGCTCACTAATTTGAGTTAAAAATGCAGAAGCGTCCTCTCTGTTTACATCAATTGGTGTGATTTGTGGTTTTTCAACACTCTTTACTGTTGTGTCTTCGCCATTTCTCTTATAAACGATTACATAATTGTCCTTGTAATTCTTATTTACAAACTGAACGATATCTTCTTTGGTGTACTTTTCCAACTGCTTGATTTCGTTCACTTCATCCTCCCAGTCTTTTTGAACAATAAAAGCATCTACCATTTTATCTGTTCTTGCCCAGTTACTCTCAAGTCTTTTGATTTCAGAAAGTTTTAAATCATTAATAACAGCATCCAACAACCAATCGGGAAAATTACCGGCTTTTAAGCTGTCAATTTGAGCTAAAATTAGATCACGAACTTCTTCCAGTTCCTGCCCCTCCTTTGCTCTTCCATTAAACATGTGGGTAGAATAATCATCTAACACATAACTAAAAGCTCCTGCGCTTAATACCTTCTGTTTCTGATTTAAATTAAGATCAATTAGCCCTGCGGTAGAATTTGAAAGAAGCATATCTGTTAAAGTAATAAGCTCTTCGTCTTTGCTTCCCTCGCCATCAAAACGATATCCCATATACATAAACTCTGCATCAGGACCGTAAACTTCTCTTTCAACCACCTCTGTGATCGCTTCTTCTTTGGTTACCTCAAATTGGGGCACCTCTTTGGGCTCCATATATCCGAAGTTATTTCTAATTTGAGCAATTACAGAATCCGCATTAAAATCTCCGGACATACAAATAGCCATATTGTTAGGCACGTAGTAGTTGTTGTAATATTTTTTTATCTCTTTTAAAGAAGGATTCTTCAAATGCTCAATAGTCCCAATGGTTGTTTGTTGACCATACTGATGATTTGGGAAAAGTGCATCAAAAGTAGAAAACCAAGCTTTACTGTAATCGCTATCTAGACTTCGGTTTTTCTCTTCGTAAACAGCCTCTAACTCTGTATGAAATAATCGAAATTGAGGATTTCTGAAACGCTCTGATTCAACCTGCAGCCATTTGTCAATTTGATTAGAAGGAATATCATTTACATAAACTGTTTTTTCAAAAGAAGTGTATGCATTTGTTCCTTGTGCTCCTATACCTGAAACCATTTTGTCGTACTCATTGGCTATTGCATATTTTGAAGCAATTCGCGAAATACTGTCGATTTGAGCGTAAATCATTTTTCGTTGCTCATCTTCCTTAGTTCCTCTGTAAACCTCGTACAAACTGTCGATTTGATTTAGTAGTGGTTTTTCTTTTTCAAAATCTAAAGTCCCGTATTTATCAGTGCCTTTAAAAAGCATGTGCTCCAAATAGTGAGCTAAACCTGTTGCCGTAGCCGGATCATTTTTACTTCCCGCTCTAACGGCAATTGCCGTGTTTATTCTCGGTTTTTCTTTGTTGACAGATAAGTAAACTTTTAAGCCGTTTTCTAAAGTATAGATTCGAGTGTTTGTTGGGTCATTATCAACAGTTTCGTAACCTTTATTCTTGTTCTGAGTGTTTTTTTCTTGCTTGTCGCAGCTTACAAAAATGCTGCTTACACCAATGGCAATAAGCAATAGAGAGACATTTAGTTTTTTCATTTTGGGTGGTATTAGATTAAAATCAAGCAGCTAAGATAAACAAACTTTCTAATTGTCTGACAATACGAAAGATTTAGAATTAGTTAAAATTTTCACTAATTAAAGAAACTCCAAATCTAAGGCTCTTCTCAAATCGAGCAAGGCAGGATTTTCTTCAGCTAGTTCGTTGAATTTTTCTTCAGAAGTATAGGCCTTTCTTAATTTGGGGTTTTTAATGATTTCAACCTCTAATTCTATGGCACCGTTTCTCAGCTTTTTTCTAAGATAATTGTGAATATCGGTTTTTTTAATGTTCAGTTCTTCTGCCTGACTTTTGTTATCCACCAATAGATGAATTTTAAAGTCTTCTTTAAGTTCTGCAGGGCGACCAATCATTGCAGAATAAATAATAGTATTCCCCTCCTCATTGCTTTTTTTAATTCGCTGAGCTAATCCACTCCATACTTCGTTAAATTGCTCTTGTGTAAATGGTTCTCTTAAATCAGACGTAAATGCTTCTTGAGCCTCTGCCTGTTGCTTTGCTTTTTCTTCTTGTGTAAGCTGCTGAATAGATAAGGTAGAAGTTTTGGCTTTTTTCTCTTTAAGCTTTGCTAGCTTTTCAGCTCTACTTAATGTTTTTCCATTTGAGCTTGTTTCGTTTTTAGTTTGATTAGAAGATTCATTAGTTGGAGCAGGAGCACTTTCATCAGCTTCTACTTTGCTTTGAGAAGAGGTTAAAGTTTTATCAACACTAGTTTCAACTTTCTTTTCAGGAGTTGAAGTTGTTTTTTCTTCATTGCCTTCTTTGAAAGGAGGCGGTGAAATTATACTAGGCTTTTTTTTTTCGACCGTTTGCAGGTCGTTCGCTGTAATTGATGCCAATTGCATTAGACTAAGCTCAACTAACAATCGCTGACTTTTGCTACTTTTATACTGAGTGTCGCATTGTCGACAAATATCCAATGCTTGCATTAAAAAAGAAAGATCAGTTTTCTTTGCCTGTTCAAAGTATTTTTCTTTAACGCTTTTACCCACTTCAAGTAAATTCACAGTTTTACCATCTAAGCAAACTAATAAATTCCTAAAGTGAGATGCTAGTCCATTTATAAATAAATGACCGTCGAATCCTCTATTTAAAATATCGTCAAACAACAGTAATAAGTCAGCTATTTCATTAGCGAGAATAAAGTCGGTAGCTTTAAAGTAGTAATCGTAATCGAGTATATTAAGGTTGTCGATGACATTCTGATAAGTCATTTTATCACCTGAAAAACTCACAATTTGATCAAAAATCGACAGTGCATCTCTCAGTGCACCTTCCGCTTTTTGGGCGATTATGTGTAAAGCTTCCTCTTCCGCATCAATTCCTTCTTTTTGAGCAATGCCCAACAAGTGCTGAGCAATATCATCTACTTTAATTCTGTTAAAATCAAATATCTGACAGCGTGAGAGAATTGTAGGAATTATTTTGTGTTTCTCTGTCGTAGCTAAGATAAAAATGGCGTGAGCCGGAGGCTCTTCAAGTGTTTTCAAGAATGCGTTAAATGCCGCCGAAGAAAGCATGTGCACCTCATCAATAATATAAACTTTGTATTTACCAATTTGAGGGGCAAAGCGCACCTGATCAGTTAGCTCACGAATGTTATCAACAGAGTTGTTGGAAGCAGCATCCAATTCATAAATGTTCATGGACCTGCCGTCGTTGAATGATTTGCAAGAATCACATTCATTGCAGGCTTCAACATTATCCGTGCGATTAGAACAGTTAATAGTTTTTGCCAAGATTCGTGCACAAGTTGTTTTACCTACTCCTCTAGAACCACAAAACAAAAAAGCTTGTGCCAAGTGATTGGTCTTAATGGCGTTTTTTAAGGTATTGGTAATGGATTGCTGTCCTACAACAGAATCGAAAGTTGTAGGGCGATACTTACGTGCTGAAACGACAAAATTTTCCATAGCTGTAATCGATGCCGCACAAAGGTACACTTTCTTGATACGTTCAAAAGTATTTTTTTTCAACAATGAAGATGTAGATCAAACTAAAGAATATTGAGCTTTTATACAAGCTATCTTTATGGTAATAAATAATTGATTATAGGCTGTGTACTTTATCCAACATGAATAATTTGCTCGTCTCTCAACTCCTCAAGTCAACTCTATAAATTGGTTACTTTTGCTAAAGTAGTTAGGATAAAAATATATAGGCTTATATACTTGTAATCATTAAAATAATTTGTATTTTTGCCGCCCCAATTTTGGGATTATTTAATAACTAAAAAGTTTTACAATGATTAATCATTATGAGACTGTTTTCATCGTAACTCCCGTTTTGTCTGCTGAACAGGCAAAGGAAACAGTCGAAAAGTTCAAGAAAATGCTTCAGGAAAATGAAGCTAAGATTGTGAATGAGGAACACTGGGGCTTGAAAAAGCTTGCTTACCCTATTCAGAAAAAGTCAACCGGTTTTTACCAATTATTCCAATACGAAGCAGAAGGCGATTTTATTGCCAAGTTGGAGTTGGCATTTAAGCGTGATGAACGCATTATGCGATTCTTAACTGTGAAATTAGACAAGCATGCTGTAGAGTATGCAAAAAAACGTATTGAAAAAAGAAAGTCTTCAGCGAAAGCGGAGAAGTAAACCAATTAAAAAAGAGTAAAAATGGCTGAAAATTCATCAGAAATCAGATATCTCAATCCACCGGCGATTGATGTAAAGAAAGAAAAATATTGTCGCTTCAAAAAGAACAGAATTAAGTATATCGATTTTAAAGATCCTGACTTTTTGTTGCAGTTTGTTAACGAACAAGGTAAATTGTTGCCTAGAAGAATTACCGGAACTTCTCTGAAGTACCAAAGAAAAGTATCTCAGGCAGTAAAACGTGCTCGTCACTTAGGTTTAATGCCTTACGTGGCTGACTTGTTAAAATAAGGAGGAAGAGAAATGGAAATTATACTTAAAGAAACAATCGAAAACTTGGGCATGAAAGACGAGTTAGTAGCCGTAAAGCCCGGATATGCAAGAAACTTTTTGATTCCTCAAGGAAAAGCAATCGCAGCTACAACTTCTGCACGTAAAGTGTGGGAAGAGAATTTGCGTCAGCGCAGCCACAAAGAAGCTAAACTGAAGGATGAAGCTTTGAAAACTGCTGAAGCCTTGAAAAACGAAAAAGTGGAAGTTGGTGCGAAAGTTGGTGAGTCAGGGACAAAGATTTTTGGTTCTGTAAACACCATTCAATTGGCAGATGCTATTAACAAAAAAGGTCACCAAGTAGACCGTAAGAATATTAAGATTCTTGGTTCTCAAATTAAAGAAGTGGGAACTTATCAAGCTGAAATCAGATTACACAAAGACGTTGATGTTACCATCGATTTTGAAGTAGTAGCTGAATAAGTTTTAAAATCTTATCAAATAAAAAAACCGCTTGAAATTCAAGCGGTTTTTTTATTGCTGTGTTGCTAATCTTCATCTAAAACAATTGAATCCCCGTATAATTAAACGGAGTAATTTGTTTTAACTCCTTCTTAATTTCTTCGCTTACATTTAAGCCATCGATAAATTCTGCAATGGATTCGGCAGTAATTTTTCGTTTTTACGAGTTAAATCTTTAAGTGCTTCATAAGGCTTTGGAAAGTTCTCTCTTCTCAAAACAGTTTGAATGGCTTCTGCTACAACTGCCCAATTATCCTCAAGATCAGATTTAATTTTTGCTTCGTTAATCAAGAGTTTACCTAATCCTTTTTGCATGGATTTAATCGCTAATAAAGTATGTGCTATGGACACTCCAATGTTCCTCAATACAGTAGAATCTGTTAAATCTCGCTGTAAACGACTAATGGGCAATTTAGCAGCTAAGTGCTCGAAAAGTGCATTGGCTATTCCTAAATTTTCTTCGGCATTTTCAAAATCAATAGGATTCACTTTATGTGGCATGGCTGATGAACCCACTTCCCCTTCCTTAATCTTTTGTTTGAAGTAATCCATAGAAATGTATGACCAAATATCTCTGTTAAAATCGGTCAAAATAGTATTTATGCGCTTCATGGCATCAAACAATCGAGCTAAGTTGTCATAGTGCTCCACCTGAGTAGTTGTTTGTGAACGAAACAAACCTAA
>Ga0207849_100100_pt1 | contig 78621 bp, 61 predicted proteins | sample TtaePargueraPR_12_FD_187277 | JGI IMG/M metagenome (GOLD analysis project Ga0207849, IMG submission 187277) | Aerobic enrichment media microbial communities from Bioluminiscent Bay, La Parguera, Puerto Rico - Tt and P2 (4) (SPAdes) | ecosystem: Environmental > Aquatic > Marine > Unclassified ...
GGCTGGCGGCCTTGCGAGGTTTGAGAAAGCGGGCCGCCAGCAGGGGCACGGCGGAAATGGCCAGCAGGTAGCTGACGGACAAGGTCAGCATGATCATCACCGGGACACCGCGGGTAAAGTCGGCGGCACCGCCCTTGGACAGCAGCAGCGGTGCGAAGGCGGCCAGGGTTGTGCCGGTAGAGGCGCCCAGGGGCCCCGCCAGCTCCCGGACCGAACGCTGCAGGGCGTCCAGCCGGCGCATGCCGCGGTCGAGATTGCCCTGGATGTTTTCGACAATCACAATGGCGTTATCGATCAGGATACCGAGCGATATCACCATGCCGATCACCGCAATCTGGTGCAACACGCCGCCACCGAGGTCATACAGGCCGATGCTGATCAGCGCCACCATCGGCAGGATTGACGCCACCAGCAACCCCATTCGGATCCCCATGCCGGTGAACACCACCGCCACGATGATGACAACCGACAGCACCAGGGACCAGGCCAGGTTGTCCAGCCGCTGCTCGACCTTGTCGGGCTGGAAAAACATCTCGCGGATCTCGTAGGGCTCGAAATCCGCGCGCACCGAGGCCAGCCGTTCCCGCACCCGGGCGCCAAAGCGGATGGCATCGGTGGTGTCCTCCTCCATGATAATGGACACCAGCACCACCCGCTCACCATCAAACCAGGTCTCCGGCTGCCGGGGCTCCGCCGGCCCGCGCCAGACCTCGGCCGCCGCAGCCAGTGGCACCTGGGAACCGTCGGGTAACTCGATGGGGGTGGCGCGGATGGCGTCTATGTCGGCAAATTCGCTGTTGGGCAATACCGAGAGCCGCCGGCCATCCACGACCACGAAACCACCGGAGATAGTCTGGTTGCGGCGGGCCAGGGTATCCATGATCAGAGCCGGTGAGATCCCCAGCCGGTAAAGCGCTGCATCATCCAGTGCCAGGGTAATCTGCTCATCCGCGTCGCCGTCCAGTTCGATTCGGGAAACCCCGGGCAGATCCGTCAGGTTGTTCTTCAGCCGCTCCGCCACCGCCGTCAGCTCGGTTACCGACGCCGCGCCGCCCACTGCCAGCACTATGGCCGGAATGTCGATCATCCGGTCGTCCAGAACCATCTGGCCGACATCCGCGGGAAACTCCTGCCGTGCCCGCTCCATGGCCTGGCGAACCCGGTCCCACGCCGGATCTGTATCGTAAATGGTGTCGTTCAGTCGGATGCGTACAATGGCGACGCCGGTGCGCGCCGTGCCCTGGGAGAAGTCCACCTCCTCCACCTGCCGCAATTCGTCCACCAACGGCCGTAACACCAGCCGTTCAACCGCATCGGCGCTGGCTCCGGGATAACTCGCGGTAATCAGGCCCGCACGGTAGGGAAAAGACGGATCTTCCTGCCGCGGCATGGTGCTGTAGGCAGCAATACCCAGCACACAGAGCATGGTAACCACCATACCCAACAGGCGCTGGCCATTCAGCAGACGGGAGGTCATTGCCGGATCTCCACCGCATCACCGTCAGCGATCCGGGTCAGCCCGGCATATACTACCTGGTCGCCGGCAGCCAGCTCGCCGGCATCAACCACAACCCGCTCTCCAATCACCCGCTGCACCGCAACCGGTACCCGCCGTACCTCGCCATCCCGCACCCGGAACACGCTGGCACCGGCGCCGGCGTCGGACCGCATCACCGCCAACAGGGGAACCGTCGTTGCCTGCCCATGACGGGGCGTAATACCCACCTCAACCGGCTCCCCCGGCTCCAGGGTTTCCGCCGGCAAGCTCACCAGCACCGGGTGCAGCTCACCGCGAATGGCCCCCGGCTGGGCAATCTCGACCACGGCTCCGCTCGCCGGTGCCTGTTGACGATCCTGTACACTCCAAACCGGCAACAACTGACCAAGGGTAACCTGGCTGACCATGTACGCCGGCACCCGGATTTCCACCTCCCGGCCGTCAGGGGAGGACAACCGCATCACCGGCTGGCCCGCCGCCACAAACTCGTCTTGCTCCACCAGCAGCGCTTCGACACGGCCTGCAAACGGCGCACGCAACAGGCTCTCCTCCAGTAACCGGCTGGCTTCGGCCAGCGCCGCCTCAGCAGTCGCCACACTGGCTCTCAGTCCGTCACGCCGGGCGGCTATCTGTTCGAGGGTCTGCTCGGAAACCACGCCGCGCTGGTGCAATAGCCGGGAACGGTCCCATTCACGCACTGCCTGCTCGTACTGGGTCTGCAACTCATCCCGCCTTGCCCTGGCGGAATCCCTGGCCGGCTCCAGCGCGGGGTTGTAAACGCTCGCCAGCAGGTCACCTGCTTTAACCGTCTGCCCCAGCTCCACCGCCCGCTGCCGCAAGGTACCGCTCACCTGGAAGGTCAGGGTGGCGCGCTGGGTAGCCCGCACCACTCCGGAAAAGCGCAGCGGCAGGCCATCGGCATCGCTGACCATCACCTCGGCAGCCCGCACGGTGACCGGCGGCGCAGCCGTCTGCGGACCGCTGGCGGGGGACCGGCACCCGGCCAGAAATGTTACTACCGTAGTCGCCACCAGAAAGCCGGCCAGTGTTGTTTTGATGTTCATGGTTCGTCCGTCCGCGTTGTTTACGGTCCTGCGCCCGGGCGCACCACATCGGCGCCCCGGTAAAACCGCCATCAATCTATCATTTCCGACATAATGTCATTCTTTGACACTTTGTCAATAAACAGTTTTAATCCGGAAAACGCTATGATGCAAACCAGCATCGGCGGAACGGGATACAAGATGAGCGAGCAACTGAAAACACGACGGGAACAGGAAAAGCAGGCCAGGTACGATGCCATTCTCGATGCGGCAGAGCTGGTATTTTCCGAAAAAGGCTACGAGCGCTGCTCAATGGACGACATTGCCCGCACCGCCCAGCTGAGCCGGGCCCTGCTCTATGTGTATTTCAAGGACAAGGCCGCCATTCAGCGGGGTATCATGCTGCGGGCGGGCCAAAGCCTGAGCCGGCGGTTCCGCGAGGCACGTGACACCGCCAGCAACGGGCTGGAGCAAATCCGCGCCATGGGCGCGGCCTACTACCGGTTTTACCTCGACGAACCGGACTATTTCTCGGCACTGACCAAGGCCTCCACCGCCATGGCAGAGGCGGACGCCAGCCAGGCAGAGGACATGTTCTGCTCCAAAATGGAACTGATGGAACTGATGGTGGGAGCGATCAGGCTTGGGCTGGCAGACGGCACCATGAGCCGCGAACGGATTCGTGATGCCATGGAGACTGCCCTCTATCTGCGCGGAGCACTGCACGGTGTGATCCTGCTCTGTCAGAGCGAAATCGGCGAACACGGCGGCAACCCGGAGTTTCCGGCTGACGCACTGATCCGTCACACCATGGACATGCTGACCTCATCCATTGCCGCGTCCTGAGCGGCAACGAACACTTACCCAGCCCCCAACTGGAAATCATAGATCGATCCGAGGCCCAGAATACCGGTCAGCTCGTCCAGCGCCGCGCGCACCTCATCGAGCAGCAGCGGGTCAGCCAGATCATCCTGGCTGAGGCGGTCCCGGTAATGGGCCTCCACCCACGTGGTCAGGCGCTGATAGAGCGCATCGGTCAACAGCACCCCTCGATGCATGGCAGCCAGCTCATCCGGCTGCAACACCACCCGCAATCGCAGGCAGGCCGGTCCGCCACCGTTGCGCATCGACTGCTTGACGTCAAACACCTCCACCGCCGAGATCGGGCCGCCGGAGGCAACCAGGCGATCGAGATAGGCACTCACCGAAGGAATCTCACGGCACTCCCCCGGGACGGCCAGCAACATGCCGGTATCGCTGGCCAGCAATTGACTGTTAAACAGATAGGAGGCCACCGCGTCGGCCAGCGGAACATCGTCGCTGCCGACCCGTACCGGGATCAGTTCGGTGCCGGTCAGCCGGTTGCGGATATCAGCCAGCACCCGCGCCTCATCCAGAAACGCCAGCTCGTGATAGAACAGGGTGTTGCCGTTGCCCACGGCAATGACGTCGTTGTGAAACACGCCGGCGTCAATGGCGTCCGGGTTCTGTTGCGCAAAAACGGCGTGCCGGTCGCTCAGCCCGTGCAGCCGGGCCACGGCCCGAGAGGCCTCCAGGGTCTGGCGGGCCGGAAAGCGGCAGGGTGCCGGCGCATCCTCGTTGAAAGCGACCTGGCCATAGACAAACAGCTCCACACCCGGATCACCGTAGCTGCCGCACAATCGGGTATGGTTGGCCGCCCCTTCATCACCAAACTGGCTGACCGAAGGCAACGCCGGATGGTGGGCAAAATAGGCCTCATCGCCGAAGATCGCTTTCAAGGCCCGGCCGGTGACAGCTGGCTCAATGGACCGGTGGAACTTGGCACTGAGGTTGGCGGGGGTGAAATGCACCCGGTGGTCGGCAGTATCGGCACTGGGTGACACGGTGGCGGCGTTGGCCGTCCACATGGCCGACGCCGACGATACCGCAGCCAGCAGTTCCGGAGCCTGCCCTGCCACCGTCGCCAGCACCGCCGCATCCGGGCCACTGAACCCGAGCCGCCGGAGGGTTGGCAGATGCGGTCGTTCGTGGGGCGGCAATATGCCCTGCACATAGCCGCGGTCCGCCAACCGCTTCATCTTGGCCAGCCCCTGCAGTGCCGCCTCCCGGGGATTGGATTGCGCATGGACATTGGACCTGGACGCCACGTTACCCCAGGACAGGCCGGCGTAGTTGTGGGTCGGCCCTACCAGACCATCAAAATTGGCTTCAACCGCGTGTTCGGGCATTCAGCTACCTCATCTCCCGCCAGGGATTATCCGGAAACAATTAACCGCCAAAATCCAGCCCCGGCGCCAGGCTGTCCGGCATCTCACTGTGTGCCGCCTCCAGCGAGGCCATGGGCCAGGCACAGTAATCGGCCGCATAGTATGCGCTGGGGCGGTGATTGCCGCTGGCTCCGACGCCTCCAAAGGGCGCTGCACTACTGGCTCCGGTGAGTGGCCGGTTCCAGTTGACGATACCGGCGCGGGCTTCCTCCAGCAGGCGCTCGTACAGCTTGCGATCATCGCTGAGAATGCCGGCGGCGAGACCAAAGCGGGTGCTGTTGGCCAGCATCAGGGCATCGTCAAAGCTTTGGTAGCGATAGACAGTGAGCAAGGGCCCGAAATGTTCTTCGTCCGGCAGGTCCACACCGGTGGCATCCAGAATACCCGGCGACAGCAGTCCGGTGCCCTCCCGTAACCGGGTCATTTCCAGCAGCGGCCTGGCACCCGCTGCCACCATCGCCCGCTGTGCCGCGAGCAGCCGCTCCGCCGCTGCCGGGGAAATCACCGAACCCATGAACGGCTGAGGCTCGGCATCAAATTCGCCAACCCGGATCCGGCCCGCCACTTCCACCAGCCGCTCTACCACGGCATCGCCTTTACGACCAACCGGCACCAGCAGGCGCCGGGCACAGGTACAACGCTGCCCCGCGGACAGGAACGCCGACTGCAGGGCATGATGCACCGCACCTTCCACATCCGCCACATCCTGGATGATCAGTGGGTTATTGCCGCCCATTTCAAGGGCCAGAATCTTCTCCGGTTGACCACCGAACTGCTCGTGCAGCAGCTGACCTACCGCCGAACTCCCGGTAAAGAACAAGCCGTCGATGCCAGGATGGCTGGCCAGTGTCCGGCCGGTGCCGGCGGTGCCCTGCACCAGGTTGATAACGCCGTCCGGCAGGCCGGCACGCTCCCACAGCCGCACGGTCAGTTCCGCCACCCCCGGCGCCTGCTCACTGGGCTTGAACACCACCGTATTGCCCGCCAGCAGAGCCGGCACGATATGGCCGTTAGGCAGGTGCCCGGGGAAGTTGTAGGGGCCAAACACAGCCACCACGCCATGGGGGCGGTGACGCAGAACGGCGTGACCAGCGGCAACATCGGCCTCCCGATGGCCGGTGCGCTCGTCATATGCCTGCACCGAGATGGCAATCTTGCCGATCATTGCCGCGACTTCGGTGCGGGATTCCCACAGCGGCTTGCCGGTTTCCAGGCCAATCTGGTGTGCCAGCTCCTCCTTGTGCTCCTCCAGTTTGCGGGCAAAAGCCTCAACCACCACCCGGCGCTCTGCAAACGGTTTGCGACGCCAGTCCGGGAAGACGCGACGGGCTTCGCGAATCGCGGCATCGACATCTTCGATGTTGGCCTCGTTACCGTCCCACACCGCGTCTCCGGTAACCGGCTGCAGGGACTCAAACGGGGCGCCATGCCCCTGCAGCCAGAGTCCGTCAATGTACAGCTCGCCCGTCAGTGTTGTCGTCATGATGCACCTCCTGTATTGATCAGAAACCTGTCCGGTGTCCCAACGTCACCTATCCCCGGGAGGAGAAGTCGCGGGGGCCGTAGTCGAGCTTGTGATAGTCCCTTACTGAATGAATGGGTGACGGCCATGACCCTTTCAAGGGGGCAAGGCGCACCGGGTCACCGGACTCTACCCCCAGGGCGTCGGCAACATTGCGGGGCAGGCTGACCGTATCCGGCCCGATGAGTTGCGCCGGGATTGTGGTCACCCGGAAGTCGCGGAACGAACGGTTGGACACCATCACCCGCTCCTCGACGGGCACTTGCAGGTTTACCGGCTGGTGCCGTACCAGCACGTGGCGGTTAATGCCGTCCCGGACAGTCCGGATATTGTGGACAAAGGCCTCCACCACCGGGCCGCCATCGAAGATATCCACCAGACCATTGAAGTTGAACCCTTCCGCCTGGAGCATTTTCAGCGCCGGCACGGTGTTGTCATGAACCAGCCCGATCACTGCCCGGGCAGACGGTGGCAGCATGGGCAGGTAGATCGGGTACTTGGGCATCAATTCGGCAATAAACGATTTGTTGCCCAACCCCGAGAGCCGGTCCGCCTCGGCGAACTCCATATCAAAGAACTTGCTGCCCAGGGCATCCCACAGCGGGCTCTGGCCCCCGCCATCAGACACCCCGCGCATTTCCGCGAACACCTTGTCGGAAAAATGTTTGCGGAAATCGTCCAGAAACATGAAACGGCAGCGGGACAGCAGCAGGCCATTGCCACCGCCCCGGTGCGAGTCCGCCAGCAGCAGTGAGCAGATCTCGGTTGTGTCGGTCATGTCATTGGTCAGGTGCAGGGTTGGCGTACGCACGTGCACACCCAGCTCCCGCGAGGCATTGACGGTAACGCTGAGGCGGTAATTGTAGAACACCTCATCGAGCCCCACCCTCGCCTGGATCCCGCTGATCCCGACACAGCGCCGAAGCGCGATGTCCTCGAGCGCAAACAGGTACAGCCCTGCCTCGGGCGCGCAGCGCTGACTGAAGGTATCCCGGGCATGACTGATTTTGCGCTCCAGCATCCCGCGATCTGCTGGCAAGGTCGTTAACCCCTTACCCGCACTGCCAGCCATGCGGAAAAGATCGTCCAGATCGGTTTCCTGCAATGGACGGATTACCAGCATCGACTCATCCTCCCGTCAGCCCGCAACATCACAGCGACGCAATCCTTACCCGGTCCCCGGAGCTGCACTCCAGACCCTGCCAGGTTTTCACCGGCACCAGAACCTCGCCTTTCAGGGTTTCACTGACCGAAGCCAGGGTACAGCGGAAGGCCGCGCCGTCACCGGTTGCCAGCAGGCAGGTCTCACCCTGGTCAGCGGTGGCGGCATGGAGTTCCCGGCAATGACTGGTGACAATGGTTTTCAGGGCATCTGTCCGGGCCTGCAGTACGGGACCGGCATCGAAGATGTCCAGGTAACAACCGGCATGGAATCCCTCCCGCAGCAGCAGTTCCATGGTCGCCCTGGTCAGGGTATGGGGCTGCCCGAGGGCCTCCTGGGCGGCGGGACTGAGCAGGGTCACATAGATGGGGTTGGAGGGCATCAGTTCGGCGATGAAGGTGCGGCTGAGCATGCCCGAATACCGATCGGCGGTTTCGAAATCCATATCAAAAAAGTGCCGGCCCAGACTGTCCCAGAAAGGCACCGCACCGCTGCTGTTCTGCACGCCCTGAATCTCGACCACCATCCGGTCACTGAACATCGTCCGATGTCCCGCGATGAACATCATTCGCGCCCGGGACAACAGCTCGAAGGCGTCCGTCTGCTTCAACGCAGGATCAATGGCAAAGGCACACAACAGGGTCTGGTCAGTCAGGGCATGGGAGGGATACAGCACCTCTACCCGACGGGAGATACCCAGCTCATGGGACGCGTGGATCAGCGCGTCGCGGCGATAGTTGTAAAAGGGCTGACCATTACCGGCCCGGGCATCAATGCCCGAAACACCCCGGATGCGGCCAGTATCGAGATCCTCAAGGACAAAGAGAAAGCGCGCAGCATCCCCTGCTGCCAGCTGGCCGGCAAACGCCTGGCCCGACTGACGGATTTTCGCGGCCAGGTTCTCTTCCTGCCGCGGCAGGGTCGAGGACAACCTCGGGCCCTGCGTCTCGGCGATGTCACGAATCCCATTCAGGTCGCCCGGCTGAGCCGGTCGCACCAGCCACATAGGTCAGCCCCCTTTGAGTCCATGACCATGGGTCAGGGACAGAGCGTTATTGACAGAGTTTCGCCACCGCCGCTTCGAAACGGGACAGCGCTTCCTCAATATCAGTCTCGGGGATAATCAGCGACGGGGCAAGGCGAACAACATTGCCCCCTGCCACCAGCACCATAACGCCTTCATCAAGGCCGGCACTGACAAAATCCTTAGCCTTGCCCTGCCAGCTCTCCGTCAGCACACAACCCAGCAACAGGCCAGCCCCGCGGACCTCGCTGAACACCCCGTAACGGGCGCCAATATCCATCATGCCCTTGCGTAACCGCTCGGAACGGACCTTGACGCCCTTCAGGATCTCCGGCTGACTGACGGTATCAATCACCTTCTGCGCCACCGCACAGGCCAGCGCGTTGCCGCCGTAGGTGCTGCCATGGGTACCGACACCGAAGCTGGCGGCCACCTTCGCCGTCGTCAGCATGGCCGATACCGGAAAGCCGCCGCCGAGGCCCTTGGCGCTGGACAGGATATCCGGCACCACGCCGTACATTTCATAGGCATACAGGTGTCCGGTGCGGCCAACGCCGGTCTGCACCTCGTCAAACACCAGCAGGGCGTCGTTGTCGTCGCAGAGCTGGCGCAAGCCTTCAAGGAACGCCGGATCCGCCGGCATGACACCGCCCTCACCCTGAATCGGTTCCACAACCACCGCGCAGGTCTTCTCTTTCGAGATCAATGCCTTTACCGACTCCAGGTTGTTGAACTCGGCATGGTGAATGCCGCCCGGTGCCGGCTCGAAGCCTTCCAGGTATTTGGGCTGGCCACCCACACTGACGGTAAACAGGGTGCGGCCGTGGAACGAATTGGTGAACGAGATAATCTCGTGTTTCTGCGGGCCGAAATGTTCCCAGGCATAACGACGGGCGAGCTTGAAGGCCGCCTCGTTGGCTTCCGCGCCGGAGTTGGCAAAGAATACCCGTTCGGCAAACGTCAGGTCACACAGCGTCTTTGCCAGCCGCAGGGCCGGCTCGTTGGTCATCACGTTGGACAGGTGCCAGATTTTTTCCGCCTGATCGGTTAACGCACCCACCAGCCCCGGATGGGAGTGCCCGAGACAGGTCACCGCGATACCACCTGCCAGATCCACGAACTCGCGGCCGTCCTGACCCCAGATTCGCGAGCCCTCGCCACGCACCGGAACAACTGTGCCGGGGGCGTAGTTGGGCACCATGACTTCATCGAAAAGTTCGCGACTGACGGGTTCTTTGTTCATGCGGATCTCTCAAGCAAGCGGTTAGACATAAAATAGCAGCACATCCGTGGCTACGGGCCGGCAGCTGTGCGGACACTCCATCATACGACAGTCAGGGCATCAGCACATCTGGCACACCGGCTGCGGGCAACTCGATAATTCGTGCCGGCCGGACATTCCGCCCCATCAGCGCCTTGACCACCAACTTATAGGAATCCAGGTCAAAGGTCACCGCCTGCCCCCTCAGCGAAAGGTCAAAGAACGCCTCCTCACTGTGCACGGTGGCGACATGCATCCAGTTGTAGAACACCAGAATGTCGGTGCGACCGTTGGCCTCGTTATGCTCCACCAGACCGACCGGCCCCGCCCAGGGCCAGGTCTGCAACCGCAGGCCATGAAATGCAATCTGCATACGCAAGTTGTAGCGCGCCACATCTTCCGCCTGCTCACAGGCGCCCATGCACCGTCCCAGCGCCCGTTGAAAGCACGGCCCGGGATGGTCCGGCTCAAGGCCCAGCAACTTGTTGCACAGCTCGTTTTTTGCCGCAATGCCACCCAGCGCCCGCTCCGCATCCCGCTTGCTGCGGAACAAGCCAAAATAACTGCCCAGCCGATCCGGTTCGATTTCCCGCACCAGCCGCGCCTGCAGATAACCCTCGTCCCCGCTGACCAGCTCGATACTCACCAGCTGTTTGGCCGCACGGGAACGCCGGTTGAACAGCGGCTTGAGGCTCTTGATCTGTTTCAGCTCCAGCAGCAATGCCCCGAGCTCACCGGCGGTCTCGGTCCACTCGACCCGGCGCAGGCTTTCTGACATCCGCACGCCCCTGCTGCTGTTGTGGTCTCCGGAAAAGTGTGACGCCACCCGCTGGGCAATGTTGGTGCTTTTGCCGACATAGAGCAGGACATCGTTCTCACCGTAAAAACGGTATACCCCGGGGCCCCGCGGCAAATCCGCCAGCACATCCACAGGCAGGTTGGAAGGAATGCTCGGCCGTTGCAGCAGCTCCCCGATCACTGCACTGACCTTCGGCTCCCCATGCTCCGCCAGGGCATGGCAGAAAAATTCCAGCATTGCAGCAACGTCCCCCATGGCGCGATGACGCTGTACGGTATGCAGACCATGGCGCTCGATCAGCGCATCCATATTGTGGCGGCGAAACTCCGGATACAGTCTGCGCGAGAGCTTGACGGTGCACAGCACCTTCGCGCCGAACAGCCGCCCCAGGCGCCGGAATTCCGACTTGATAAAGCCATAGTCGAAGCGGGCATTGTGGGCCACGAATACCACCCCGTTCAGCTGCGCCTCCAGCTCATCGGCAATATCGGCAAACAGCGGGGCCGCGGCAACCATAGGGTTGGAGATCCCGGTCAGCTGCTCGATGAAGGGTGGTATGCGGGTTTGCGGGTTCAGCAGCGTCTGCCACTCACCCACCACCGCTCCGTCCCGCCAGAAACGGATGCCGATCTCGGTGATCCGGTCGGTTGCCGCAGAGCCACCGGTGGTCTCGATATCGAGGAAAGCGAAGGTGGTGGATGAAAATTTAATGTTTATTCCTGCCATAAAAAACCTGTACGCAAGCTATGCTGTCCCAGACGTCTGTATTTCAACAAAATGCCTGTTTAGACATTCGTCTAAGTAAAGATCGAATTTATTTGAAATGTCATGAATTGGTAACTAAGTTGAAGTGGGTCCAACAACAATAATGTGTGGAGACAACAACGATGCAAAGCAACAAATTGAGAATGGCCATCCGTGCAACGGCTGCTGCGGCGATTTTTGGCGTGGCAGGTCAGGCTGGCGCAGTCAGCTTTGACGCGGGCGGCTGGAACACCAGTGTCTATGGCTATGCGCGTCTGAACGCCGTTTACGACATTGACGAGGATGTGGGCTCAACCACACAATCCGGCAACTTCAGCATGATCAACACTGGTGCCGCCGAGAACAACGAAGCCACCGGTTATTTTGATGCGGATGCGGTCCAGAGCCGGATCGGCGTGAAAACCACGTCCCCCGAGGGCGTAACCTTCAATATCGAGGGTGACTTCCGTAACGGTACCCTGCGTCTGCGTCACGGCTACGGCTCCTACAATGGCGTGCTGGCCGGTCAGACCTGGTCCAACTACAACAGCTTCGTAGGCAACACCGCAACGCTGGACTTCGATTCCCTGCCGGGCACTGCCGGTTACCAGGGTCGTACTGCGCAGCTGCGTTACACCACCGGCGCACTGTCCATCTCTGCAGAAGATCCGCAGAGCTCGCTTTATGGCGATGCCGCAGTTCAGGCCGCCAAGAAAGATGGCATGCCAACCTTCACCATCCGTCTGGAAGATAAAGCTGGCGGAATGTCCTACTCAGCCGCTGCTTTGGCACACCAGGTCGGCTATGACACCGGCACCAACGATGAAAGCGCTTTCGGTTTCGGCGCCTTCGTCGCCGCCAAGATGCAGATCACTGACATGATCGACATTCACGGCGCCCTGAACTACAGCGACGGTGCCAACAGCTACCTGTGGCGCTCCGGCGACAACTACTTCGGCAGTGATGCCTATATCGGCGCCAATGGCGACGTGGAAACCATCGCGGGCTACGCCGGCAGCATCGGTACCGGCATCAACCTGGGCGGCGGTCGCAGCATCAACATCGGCTACGGCATGACCACCATGGACTGGGACGATGCGGAAGACGACGGCCTGGCAGTTGGCGGAGAAACTGAGACTAACTCAGCCATCATGGCCAACTACAAGTGGACTCCGGTCAAGAACGTCATGATGGGTGTTGAATACCAGTACCTGAAGACTGAGCAAGTGAACGGTGACGACGGCGACGCAAACCGCCTGATGTTCGCAGCCCAGTACAACTTCTGATCCTTCCTTTCAGACGTTGACTCAGCAGAAACCCCGGCTTCGGCCGGGGTTTTTGTTTGCGGTTTATTCCCCTGCCCGCAGGCGGGTTCTCACGCTCCGGGTCGTCATGACCCCGAGCACCTCGAGCAACGACCACAGGCCACGGTCATGCTTGCGGGGCGCCTTGCCGCTTGCCATCCGCCCGATCTGGCGGGTATACCAGCTCACCTCCAGCAATGCCATATCGTCAATCACCCGGATACCGGTCCTGATCGGGCGCACGGCGCTGGTGAAGGGTTGGCCAGCCATGATCCGGCGGGGCAGGTCAGGCTCCACTACCAGTGGACGCGCCAGCCCCACCAGATCGGTGGCACCGGAAGCGACCGCCTCGGCCATGCCTTCCGCCGTACGGAAGCCACCGGTAACCATCAGGGGGAAATCGACCCGCTGACGCACCTGTTCCGCAAACGCCAGAAAGTACGCCTCCCGGGCCCGGGTGCTGGCTTTGACCTCACCACTGTCCCCGCCCTTTGCCATGGCCGGGTTCTCATAGTTGCCACCGGAGATTTCCACCAGGTCGATGCCTTCCGCCACCAGCGCCTCGATGACCGCCAGCGACTCGCCCTCGGTAAAGCCTCCGCGCTGGAAATCCGCTGAATTCAGCTTGATCCCTATATTGAAATCCTCACCGCAGGCCAACCGGATCGCCCGGTAAACCTCCAGTACAAATCGCTGGCGTTTCCCGGCCGACCCGCCCCAATCATCCGTCCGCTGGTTGTGATGTGGCGACAGGAACTGGCTCACCAGGTAACCATGGGCGCCATGAATCTGTACCCCGTCAAAACCCGCTTGTTTTGCCACCTCCGCACTGCGGGCAAACCGACGGATGATGTCCTCGATCTCCGCCCCGGTCAGCGCCCGGGGTGTCGCAAACATACTGCGGAGCTCCTTCCTGAACGCAACTGCACTTGGCGCCACGGGGGCTCGATTCAGCAGCTTCGGGCTCTGCTTGCCGGGATGGTTCAACTGCATCCAGATTTGCGCGCCCCCCACTTGCCCCGCCTTCGCCCAGGCAGACAGCAGCTCCAGGTCCGACGCGTCTTCCACCACCACGTTTTTCGGCTCCCCGATATGGTGGCGATCAATCATCACGTTGCCGGTAATGGACAACCCGCTACCTCCTTCGGCCCAGGCCCGATACACGGTCGCCAGATCGCTGGTGGGGTGGTTGTCAATCGTGCCGAGGGTCTCGCTCATGGCGGACTTGGCAAAACGGTTGGGGAGCACCGAGCCATTGCGGAATCTGAGCGGTGCAGAAAGGATTTCAGCAGGAGTCATGGGGCGCCTATGGAATTGGATAGTTTGTCCAGGAGACCATAGTGAACCCGGGCGCGCGGGTCGTACATTGGCAGCAACGACCGGTAATCAGGGCTGCAGATCCACTACCAAAACGGGGTGAACCAGGAGCGGACGCAGAAGTGGAATCAGGGGATGGACTCAGGTGCTGAACCCGAGCACTGAACCTGGGTGCTGACCCCAGGCACTCCCCTGGAAATCAGGGGAGTGCCAAAGGCCAACCAGCCAGGAACTACCGGGCAATCACAACAGCAGGGTCCGGATGTCCCCCAGGAACTCACACAGCAGGTTGGTAAAGCGGGCGCCATCGGCGCCGTTCACCGCCCGGTGATCGTAAGACAGGGACAACGGCAACATCAGCCGTGGCTGGAAGGCATTACCATCCCAGACCGGCTTCATGGCTGCCTTGGAGACCCCCAGGATAGCCACCTCCGGCGTATTCACGATCGGTGTGAACGCGGTACCACCGATGCCACCGAGGCTGGTGATGGTAAAGCAGGCACCCTGCATCTCCGCCGGTTTGAGCTGCTTGTCACGGGCCTTCTGGGCCAGTTCCGCCGCTTCTGCCGCCAGTTCCCAGAGCCCCTTCTTGTCCACGTCACGAATGACCGGAACCATCAGGCCATTGGGAGTATCAACGGCAATACCGATGTGGATGTACTGCTTGCGCACCACTTCCTTGCGCTCCATGTCCAGGGCCACGTTGAACTGCGGCAGCTGGGCCAGCGCATGGGCGCAGGCCTTGAGCAGGAACGGCAACGGCGTCAGCTTGACGCCCTTCTTCTCGCCGGCTGCCTTCTGGGATTTGCGGAAGGCCTCCATGTCGGTAATGTCGGCGTCATCGAACTGGGTGACGTGAGGAACGTTCAGCCAGCTGCGTTGCATATTGGTCGCGGTCGCCGCCATGATCCGGGACATGCCTTCCCGCTGGATCTCACCAAACTGGCTGAAGTCCGGCAGCTTGACGCCCGGGATTCCGGCACCTGCAGCCACTGCACCGCCGCCCTGTTGGGTCTGCTGCAACTGACCCTTCACATACGCCTGGACATCCTCCTTGAGGATCCGGCCCTTCGGACCACTGCCCTTGATGCGGGCGATATCGGCACCGAATTCCCGCGCCAGCTTGCGCACGGCGGGGCCAGCATGCACCTTGGCACCCGGTACTGGCGGCGCGTAGGTCGCTGCAACAGGCTGCGCTGCCGGCTCTGCTGCTGGCGATTTTGCCTCCGGTTTTTCGGAGCCCTCAGCTTTGGCTGGCGGTGCGGACTCAGCTTCCGCTTCACCGCCGACGCCCGCCTCCTCCACGGTCATTTCAAGCAACTCATGACCCTCGGAGATCTTGTCCCCTTCGGAGACCAGGATCTTGCCAACCTTGCCGGCAAACGGCGAAGGAATTTCCATGGTGGCCTTGTCCGACTCCACCGTCACCAGTGGATCATCCACCTCGATGGTGTCGCCCTCGCTGACGTTGATCTCGATCACCGGGACATTGTCGAAGCCATCCAGCTGCGGCACCCGGACAGTCTCCTGACGGGAGCCACCGGACTTCCTCGCAGCGGCTGGCTTGTCTTCCGAACTGGCTGCGGGCTTTTCCTGTTGTTCGACGGGCGCCGGCTGCGTCGCCTCGTCATTCTCAACCTGGTCGCTGGCAGCCTCAGCACCGCCACTGGCGGCAACGATGCCGATCACATCCCCTTCGCGGACCTTGTCGCCCACTTTGACGGTGATGCGGATGACCTTGCCGGCAACAGGCGCCGGCAACTCTACCGACGCCTTGTCTGACTCGACAGTCAGGATGGGATCTTCCTCGGCTACCGTATCTCCCTCGCTGACGAGGAGTTCGATGATCTCGACCTCGTCCGCACCGCCGAGATCCGGAACCTTGATTTCCTGTTCACTCATGGCGGTCTCCTTAGCTCAGCACCGGGTTCGTTTTATTGCGATCGATTCCGTACTTGCGCATGGCTTCGAGAACCTGTTCTTGCTTGACCTCACCGTCCTTCGCCAGAGCTGACAGGGCGGTCACCGCCACGTAGTAGCGATCCACTTCAAAGAAGTGGCGCAACTTCTCGCGGGTATCGCTGCGGCCGAAGCCGTCGGTGCCCAGCGTCAGGTAGGTCTTGGGAATGAACGAGCGCAGCTGCTCGGAGTGCAGTTTGATGTAGTCAGTGGACGACACTACCGGGCCCTGCTGTTTTTCCAGGCACTGGGTGACATAGGCCTTTCTGGGCTTGTCATCCGGGTGCAGGAGATTCCAGCGCTCTACGTGCTGACCATCGCGGGCCAGCTCGTTGTAGCTGGTGACACTCCACACATCGCTGCTGATGCCGTAATCGTCTTTCAGCATCTGTGCCGCGGCGCGCACCTCATTAAGGATGGCACCGGAGCCCAGCAACTGGACCCGCGGCCCCTTCTTGCTGCCCTTGGCCGCCTTGGCTTCAACCGACTCGAACTTGTACATCCCCTTGATAATGCCGTCTTCGCAGTCCTTCGGCATGGCAGGCTGTGCGTAGTTTTCGTTCTCGATGGTCAGGTAGTAGAAAACGTTCCTGTTCTCCTCGAACATCTCCTTCATACCCTGGCGCACCACCACGGCCATTTCATAGCCATAGGCCGGATCGTAAGCCTTACAGTTCGGGATAGTGTTGGCCAGGATGTGGCTGTGGCCGTCCTGATGTTGCAGGCCCTCACCATTCAGCGTAGTCCGGCCAGCGGTACCGCCCACCAGGAAACCACGAGCCTGGATGTCACCGGATGCCCAGGCCAGGTCGCCAACGCGCTGAAAGCCAAACATGGAATAGAACACGTAGAACGGAATCAGCGGGAAGTTGTTCGTACTGTAGGAGGTTGCCGCCGCCATCCAGGCCGCCATGGCACCTGCCTCATTGATGCCTTCCTGAAGAATCTGGCCTTTCCTGTCCTCCCGGTAGTACATGATCTGGTCACGGTCCTGGGGCACGTACTTCTGGCCCTCGGCTGTGTAGATGCCCAGCTGACGGAACATGCCCTCCATACCAAAGGTGCGGGCTTCGTCCGGGACGATCGGTACCACGCGCTTGCCGATGCGCTTGTCCTTGACCAGCGCACTGAGGATCCGCACGAAGGCCATGGTGGTGGAGATTTCGCGATCCCCGGAGCCTTCCAGAACCTGCTTGAACACGTCCAGTTCGGGAATCTGCAGTGGCTGGCAGTCCTTGCGGCGCTTGGGATAGAAGCCACCCAGGTCCTGCCGGCGTTTCTTCATGTACACCAGCTCAGGGCTGTCCGGGGCCGGGCGGTAATAGGGCACCGCCTTCAGCTCATCATCCTTGAGCGGGATGCCAAAGCGATCGCGGAATGCCTTCAGGGTCTCAATGTCGAGCTTTTTAAGTGAGTGCGCGGTATTCTGGGCCTCACCCGCCTCGCCGAAACCATAGCCTTTGATGGTGTGGGCAAGAATCACCGTGGGGCGACCGTTCGCCTCATGAATCGCCTTGTGATACGCGGCGTAGATCTTGTAGGGGTCGTGGCCACCACGGTTAAGCTTGTTGATTTCGTCGTCAGACAGATCTTCCGCCAGCTTGGCGAGCTCCGGATACTTGCCGAAGAACTCCTTACGGGTGTAGGCAGCACCGTTATGGGCGTAGTTCTGCAAGTCGCCATCACAGACTTCGTCCATGGCGCGCTGCATCACACCATTCACGTCCTTCTCGAACAGCGGATCCCACATACGGCCCCAGACCAGCTTGATAACATTCCAGCCGGCACCACGGAAGACACCTTCCAGCTCCTGGATGATCTTGCCATTACCACGCACCGGACCATCAAGACGCTGCAGGTTGCAATTGACCACAAAGACCAGGTTGTCGAGCTTCTCGCGGCCCGCCTTGGAGATCGAACCCAGGGTTTCCGGCTCGTCACACTCGCCGTCACCGATAAAGGCCCAGACCTTGCGGCTATCCATATCGATCAGCTCACGGCTGTGCAGGTACTTCATGACGTGGGCCTGGTAAATCGCCTGAATCGGCCCAAGACCCATGGAAACGGTGGGGAACTGCCAGTAGTCAGGCATCAGCCAGGGGTGCGGATAGGAAGACAGCCCCTCGCCGTCCACTTCCTCCCGGTATTTATCCAGCTGTTTTTCCTCAAAGCGGCCTTCCAGGTAAGAACGGGCATAGATGCCCGGCGCGGAATGCCCCTGGAAATACACCAGGTCGGATTCCCGCTTCTCGTCACCACCGTGGAAGAAATAGTTGAACCCTACGTCGTACAGGGTTGCAGCCGAGGAGAAAGTAGAAATGTGGCCACCCAGGTCGCCGGGACGCTGGTTGGCACGAACGACCATGGCCATCGCATTCCAGCGGATCAGCGAACGGATGCGCCGCTCCATAAACAGGTCGCCCGGCATACCCGCCTGGTGGGTTACCGGAATACTGTTACGGAAAGGTGTGGTAATAGAATACGGCAACTCGGTGCCATCACGACTGGCCCGCTCGGACAGCCGCTCAAGAATATATTTGGCGCGCTCAACACCCTCTTCCTCGATCAGAGACTCCAGCGCGTCGAGCCATTCACTGGTCTCAATTGGATCTTCGTCCCGGTACATCAAACCCTCCCCTTGGCATCAAAAGTGCTGCGCACGGCTGACTGGCAGCCTTGCAGGATGCAGCGTGAAATGCAGAGTTTTTATAGGTATCAGCCTGACTACAGCATAGATCAGCTGGCGGGACTTGCCCGTCCGGCCGGCCCAAGACCTTCAAACTCACGAACCCGAAATTTGTAGTATTTTTACTACAATTTAGAGAAAAACATCAAGTTTGATGAGCTTAACCGTCTATACAACTCATTTTTTAGTATTACTTTCGTAGAATGACGTTTTTTCCAGCAGCAAACAAGCCTGATCAGACGAATGTAGTAGGATTATTACCAAAGCTCAAAGCTTGCCACACTAAACGACACCACCCCGAAGCTTTTTACGATTACCACTACATATAGATTGCAGGCGCCATCCAGGCACCAGCGAAGCGGTCTTTGGCACGCCACTTCCCCGAATATTTAATTAGACCTGAAAATGAATTTACTTTTAGGTATACTCCCCTGCCCGTTTTTTAACCAGCGGAGTGCGCGACCAGTAACTGAAAGTACGTACTCCTGACATTTTGCTTACAACCAGAGGGCGATCTATGAACTCCATCGTCACCTTTCCGAACCGGATTCCGACCACCGAATTCGAGGAACGACGCTTCAAGGTCTTTACAGACCGCCAGCTCGACAAGATTGAAATCATCCAGCAGCTCCCTGAAGACACCCTGTTCGAAATGAAGGTTGTGGCCAGCGTGCTGCCCTTCCGGGTCAACGAGTACGTCATTAACGAACTCATCAACTGGGACAAGGTACCCAACGACCCCATCTACCAACTTGTCTTTCCTCAAAAAGGCATGCTGAAGGATGAACATTTCGAACGGATGGCAAAACTGCACCGGGAAGGTGCTGACAAGGCAGATATCCAGGCCGCGGCCAAGGAGATCCGCGACGAGCTGAATCCGCATCCGGCCGGCCAGATGGAAATGAACATACCGGAGCTGGACGGCGAGGTACTGGACGGCGTGCAGCACAAGTACCGGGAAACCGTGCTGTTCTTTCCGGCCCAGGGTCAGACTTGCCACTCCTACTGCACCTTCTGCTTCCGCTGGGCGCAGTTTGTCGGTGACAAAGACCTCAAGATGTCCAGCACCGAAGCCGAGAAGCTGCACGGCTATCTGAAACAACACACCGAAGTGACCGACCTGCTGGTGACCGGTGGCGACCCGATGGTGATGAAGACCAAGAACCTGGTGCAATACCTGGAGCCGCTGCTGGAGCCGGAATTCGACCACATCCAGACCATCCGCATCGGCACCAAGGCGTTGACCTTCTGGCCGTACCGGTTCGTGACGGACAAGGATGCTGACGAGCTGATCGAGCTGTTCGCCCGACTGGTCGACGCCGGCAAGCACGTGGCCATCATGGCCCACTACAACCACTGGCAGGAAATCACCACCGACATCGCGGAAGAAGCCATCCGCCGCATCCGCGCCACCGGTGCTGAAATCCGCGCCCAGGGTCCGTTGATCAAGCACGTCAACGACGATGCCGACGCCTGGGCGAAGCTGTGGAAGAAGGAAGTGAAGCTCGGCATCATCCCTTATTACATGTTCGTCGAGCGGGACACCGGCGCCAAGAACTACTTCGAGGTGCCCCTGGCCGAGGCCTACAACATCTACCGCGAGGCCATGAAGCAGGTCTCAGGCCTGGCCCGCACCGCCCGCGGCCCCAGCATGAGCGCAGGCCCCGGCAAGGTGGAAATCCAGGGCATCACCGAGATCAACGGCGAGAAAGTCTTCGTCCTGCGCTTCCTCCAGGGCCGTAACCCGGACTGGGTACAGCGCCCGTTCTTCGCCAAATACAGCGATACCGCCACCTGGCTGCATGAGCTGGAACCGGCATTCGGAGAGGAGAAGTTTTTCTTCGAGGACGAGTACGAGCAGATGAAGAAGGGGAATGGCTGAGCGGCTTTCATCCTGAATTGAAACTGCCTGGTTATGGGGCCAGATGGAACACTTCATCTGGCCCCACGCTTTTCAAATGACCACCAGACTCGCTAATAACGGTAACTGACAGCTAAACTTGCCGCCCGCATATTCTGCCATTCCAGGTCGTCTGCACTCACCGAAACCGATAGCAGGCCATAATCCAGAGTAACTCCCAAGGCATTCAGGCCTGGCCAGATCAGGCCCTGCACCGCGACACCGCTCAGGAATCTGTGGCCAACGCCCATCCCGACTATTCCATAGCCAAACTGATATTGGCTTCTCAGGTGCGCCGACCAGGAACCTATCTGGTAATTCACGCCGGCCTTGAAACGCGGATCCAGGGTTTGCCGGAAGGTATCAAGATAGCCTTCACGCCCCGAAATCGTCGGCGAAAACACGGCATACCCGTCTTCGTCATAAGATTTGTTATCAGTATTTGCCTGAGCCTCGGTAAATGGCGCATCTTCCCAACGAATACCGGCGAACAGATCCTCCGCCTGAACTTCCACGGACCACCGTTCAGTCATTTGCCAGGCAGTGGCAAGGTCAAAAGACCAGCCAAGCCCCTGCGACTTCTCAACATCTGGCCTGTCAAATATGACATCGCGATAGTAAACGTAGTCCACTTCCGCTTCGAAGCCATAGTCGTTCTCAGCCAATGCCGTGAAACTGCCATCAAGGCCACCAGACATCAGGTAACGGGTTCGAAACAACGACATGCCACCACGCAGGTACCAGTTATTATCGCGGTGCAGGTACCCAAGCCGGAGCCCTGTGCCCGCAAATCCGTTAACCCGCACCGAAACAGGCACACGCTCACCTTCAGGAAGCGGCTCCTTACGCTTGATCTTGCCGTAGAACCGGACGGCGTCGTTATTCATCCGTAAATCCGCCAGCGCTCGGGACAGCAACGATACTTCGACCCCACTGCGACGAACCCCTACCTCGACATGAGCTACTGCCCACTGCCGACGCCCTGAGTCAAATTCTTTACCCCAGTCCTCAAGGGTCGTATTGATGGGTTCCGGCTCACTGACAAACTGGCTTTCAAATCTGCCAAACATTTCATAGGCCGGAGCCAAGGTCGGGGTGATACCTGAGATTATGAAAAAAAAGGCAGGGCCGAAGCCCCACCTTTTCTTCCGGTTTCCCGGCACGTGCATCAGAACAGCGTCTCAAAGACAGTTTCTGAGCCGTTCGGATAGGTAATAACCGGAGCTCCAGCTCGCAGGACTACGTCACCAATGTCTTCACCATTGATAAACGCATCGCCGGTCAGACCGGTCATTACCCCAAACTCGTCCAGCGCAACGTTTACCGCCAACTCATATCCCTGAGGATTGAAGAAGCGGGCAGCCACCGAACCCGGCTGTTCGAGGTTGTCCGAGGAAACCTGCAGCGAGTACTGTCCGCCGTTCCACTTCACATTAGCCAGCACCTTGCCACCAAGGTAGCTGTTTCGGGTCGCGGTTGCCGTCACAGTCGCCGCAGGCAACTCGGGCATGTCAACCGCAGCCGAGAGTGTAAAGGAGGCATCAATGAAGTTGTCGGCAGATTCCAGGTCCGGAAACTCGACCTCAGCCTGCAGATATCCCTCACCGCTCCAGCTGCCAAGGTAATAACCCTGGAAACCGATTCCCTGGGCGACATCCCCATAACGGGCAGTCAGCGCCTGACGAACAATACCGTCAGCCTGAACCAAGGTGTCGGCACTTATCAATCCCTCTGACCAATAGCTAGTCAGCGTGGCATTAGCGCAAACCCAGGCACTGTCTTCATACATGGGGTCGAACCAGCTGTAACCGAGGCTTTGCAGCTGGCTGACGGGATCGGCAACACACGCCTCATAATACTGAAGCTCAGCCAGACGTGTGAAACTCACGTATCCCCACTGCCCCATCTCGTCAGCAGAGAAATCCGTAACGACAGCTCCCGGCACCACATTGGCCGCATTCCTGAGCGCTAACTCCAACTCATTAACAATGTTGACCGACCCGAATGTCAGGGAGAGCTCTTCAACCCCGTAGTTCGTAAGACTGCCGTAATCACTGTTCAGGTCCGGAAGCCCCGCGATTAACATGGCATCCGTTACACCTGCCGGCAACAGGCTCGTGACGGGGTTAATCGTCAGGTAGGCGCTACGGAAGTCCGGTTCACCAAAGAATCCGTGAACGGCAACGGCGCCACTTTGCAGCGCTTCGGCAACACTGACCGAGAAGGTTTGTTCATTGCCAGAGACTTCATCCCAGTAAGCAAAGGTCAATTCCGCCGGCAGGGCAGCAGTGATGGCTGTTTTTGCCGCAGCGGTAACGTCCGAGGTAGCAACCCCGTCGAGGTCCAGATAGTGATACTTCTCTGCACCATCGGCGACGTAGCCACCCGAGTTCGTATACCCCTCGCGACTGCCGTCAGGCGTAGCGGAAACAAATACGTCAACCCAGGGCAGGATCGCATCACCCGGCAGGTCGGTCGCAAAAGACTGTACCGCACTACCATCGACAGACTCCCAAACTAGTCGGGTGTCCTCGCTGTAATCCAGCCAGCTGAAGGTATCGAAACTGGAAGCGTTATTCACGTTGAGCGTGGCCGATGTCGTGAAAGTACTGCCATCTGCTGAGGCAAAACTACCCGAAAGACGCAGGCGCTCGATAGAAACCGGTGCGTCATTCAACATAACCCGCTGATTTGCGCTCAGCCGGACCACGCGACCTTCCGCCTCACCACGAAAGCTCTCACCGGAAGGAGCAAACAGTTCAACCTCCCCGGTCAGTGATGCACTCTGGAACTGAGTTTTAATCTGCTCGTCACTGACGCCGGATGCATCTGCTGCCACAACCCCGGACAGGAGATTCAACCTGGCCTCAACACCATTCAGGCGAGCCAACTCGAACCCACTGCCATCCGAGACGAGGCCGGTCAGCGTCATGCTGGTGGAGGACAACAGACTGGTGATAACGCCGGTTTCCAGCTCCAGGGCTGAAACCGGGAGTCCCGTCCGGAGCTCGAAGCCAAACGGCAGATTTGTCGTCGCCGCCTCACCGGTGGCTGTACCCACAAGATTGATTACCAGGCCATTGTCATCGGCAAAGGTCATCTCGGCAGTGCCGACTACTACCCCGTCAACCCAGAACTCAAATCCGATTGCAGACCCCTGATCCAGTGCATTTTGAACACCCTGGGTGTCACCGACAATGATTTCCAGGGACTGACCAACAATATCCATCGACATTTGCAGTGCATTCAGCGATCCATCACCCAGTGCGGCACCAATGGTATCGGCATCAACCTGAACCGCTGCACTTAATGCATCGCTGTCGAGATCTTCAATAGACTGCACCCAGGTCCGCGCCTGACTGACAAACTTCTGGAATGCGGCAATCTTGTCAGCCTGGGAGCTTTCATCATCCACCGCCAGGCTTTCGTCATAGGTAGGCTCCAGACCAGACTCCGAAGAGTCATATTGCGCGGTCTGATTGTTCAGCAAGTCCTTGGTGTCGGAACTGAGATTCGGGGTTGAGCCAACAACATTCCGGGTCGCATCGGCCAACTGCGGAATCGTGTAGCTGTCACCGTCATTACCGACCACACCGTCATTCAGATCACTGGCGAACTTTTCAAGCTTTTCAGCGACGCTGAGTGTGTCGTCACCGCCCCAAATCAAATCTGCGACCACGGCATTCATGACTGCAGCCTGAGCCTCGCTCGCGCTCGCACCTTCAAGATTTTCTATGTTCAGGGCCGCCGTCGTGCCCACATCGAAGCCTGCTACCTGGCTTACCTCTGCGGTTGCCTGCCTGGCCGCTTCGGATAATGACTTCCCGGACTCAATTAAAACCTTGGTGCGCTTTGCCGCCATCGTTGACCAGGCGGTTATCGGCGCACTTACCGTACCGCTGGCATCCGGTTTCGATGCAATTGCACTCAGCTTGAAGTTTGCGGGCAGCGCAACATCCTCACCTTTAGTGCCACAGGCTGCTGCGTCACAGGTCATCAGGGTGCGCTCATTGACGCCGATCTCAATCTCGAGCAAGCCGCCCAGATAAGAGTCTTCAAGGTCCAGTGTGTACTTACCGTCCTGATCAGTCTCAGCAGTACCAACAAGACCAAGGCGCTCGCCTTTGTCATCAAGCTCGTACGCACTCACCGTCGCAAATTTCATAACCCCTTTTACTGCCGATCCCGAGACTGACTGGGAAACGCTTGGCGACGCGCCGTCACTTGTCGTTCCGGAAGAGCCTCCACCGCCACAGGCAGTAAGCAGAAGACTTGAAGCGATAGCTACATATAGGGCTTTTCTTTTAATTGGTAACATCTTAGATCCTTAGTGTCATTCCATGGCATTTCAGATACCGCATTACGGCTTGCCTAGAGTAGCCTTCCTTGCTGGCAACGACTGTCAATTATCGCAAAACCTTTGCCCAAATTTTGCTCAGGACTCAATGCATAACCCGTTGATAATTAATCGATCGATCACTTAACTGGTTGGTCTGACCTTGACCATCAAGGCCTTTCCCGACGCCTGTTTCCTCTCACGCGGATGACACGGCACCGCGGCTGCGAGCTATCCTTCCGGCCCTTTACTTCGGGGGTCTCGGCACAAACCCCTCAGGCTTGTCCCGCAGCCAGGCAACAAACGTCCGCAGCTCCTCCAGCTCCAACAGCTTTTCGCGGGTGTTGTAATACAACCCGAGCTCATACTCCGGCCGGGCAGCGTGAATGGCGTTGTGACAGGGTCGGCATACCCACAGGGTGCGGGTGATCAGGTCGTCTTTGCGGAACAGCTTCTGAAAGCGCTTCTTGCGATGCAGGTGTTTGGGAATGAGGTGGTGGCGGGTAAGCCCGGCGACCGGACGCTGGCAGAGCTCGCAGTGGTCAGGTTGGGGCGGCAGTTTGAGCATGCTGGCGGTGCCGGAGTCAGGGCCAACGCCTGACTCCGGCGCGGTCCGGGATCAGTGCATCAGCGTATAAAGCTTGCGCCGGTAGGTGCGGACATCGGGATTGTTGTTACCCAGCTTGTCGAACAGCTCCACCAGCGTGGTTCTGGCAATGCCGTCCTTGTATTTGCTGTCGGCCTGCATCAGGCGGATCAGCAGGTCCATGGCGGCGGCATTGTTGTCTTTCAATACGTGCTGCAACGCCAACTGGTGCAGCGCTTCGGGATTCTTCGGGTCGGCTTCGAGGATCTTTTCCAGCTCGGCCACCGGTGGCAGTTCACCGGCCTGTTTCATGAACTTGATGCGGGCGGCCAGCTGCCGGGCCTGGTGCTGCAGCTTTTCCTCCGGCGGCAGGCTGTCGAGTACCTGTTCGGCCGTGGCCAGGTCACCGGTCTCCGCTTTCAGCTGGGCCAGGTCGATCAGCACCTTGAGGTTGTTCGGATCCTTCTGGTTCAGTTCGCTCAGGATCGCCAGCGCGCCGTCGACGTCGCCGGCCTCCCACAACTGATGGGCCTTCTGATAAGGATCTTCTGCCGGCGCCTCGATGTGCTTCTCCAGCACCTTACGGATCTCGCTTTCCGGCAGGGCACCGTTAAAGCCGTCCACCGCCTGGCCATTCTTCACCAGGATCACCGTCGGCAGGCTTCGCACACCAAGGGAAGCCGTCAGCTCCTGCTGCTCGTCTGCATTCACCTTGGCCAGCTGGAAATTGCCCTGATACTCCTCCGCCAGCTTCTGCAGAATCGGCATCAGCTGCTTACAAGGCGCGCACCATTCGGCCCATACGTCCACCAGGATTGGCGTGGTGGCGGAGGCTTCCATCACCTTCCGCTGAAAGTTGTCGGCGGTGGCGTCGAAGATATACGGCGAAGCGGTCATATATTTACCCGGTTAATAAGACATGGATTACGATCGGTAATGGGGTCAGGCAACGAAAATTCAAGCCAGGCGGACACTGCTCATGGCCGCTGGCCCGCCACACGTCGTTTCAGGTAATCCCGCGGCGAACACCCTGCCCAGCGCCGGAAGGCTCGGCTGAAGTTGGTAACGTCAGAATAGCCCAGCAAGTCAGACACCTCTCCAATACTTTTCTGATTGAGCAACAACAGCCGCTCCGCATGGTGTTGGCGAATGCTCTCCACCAGTTGACGAAAGACCACCCCTTCAGCCTGCAAACGACGCTGCAACGTGCGCGGGGTGGTATTCAGCTTCTCCGCCACCTCTTCCATAGACGCGAAACCCAACTCCTCGTCAAACACCAGGTCTCGCACCTGCTGAGCCAGCGAACGTCCTCCACCCAGCCGGCCCAGCTCTTCCTTGCACTGCTCCCGGGCAATCCGGGCGGCGACAGGGTCTGACATCACCAGGGGGTAATCCAGAATCGACGCATCAAATATAAAACCGTCGAAGGCCCCGTCGAAATGGAGCTTGCCGGCAACCAGATGGTCATATCGTTCCATATAGGGAGGGCGGGGGAATCTCATTACGCCTTCGCCTTTGAGCTTTCGGCCAGTCAGGGCTTCAGCCATGGCTGCAAATCCGGTCAGCAGAAACTGCGCGCCTACTTCGCTCAGCCGATAGCGCTCATCTCGTTCCCCCAAGCTCAGCCGTACAATGTCGCCCTCGTGCCCTGACTCACGCTCAATGCGTAACTGAAGGTCCGAAGAGGGCATGTCGAAATAGGCTCTGGCAATCTCCAGTGCCTCTCCCAGGGTGCGCGCTACCATCGCGGCCTGGCCAATGACCCCATGGCAGGACACTCGCATCTGCAGGCCCAGCAAAAACCCGATACCCGGCTCCCCTGTCAGGCTGATCGCCCGCTCTATCAAGTTGGCGAAGCTGTCCCGAGGCAACCGGAAACCACTGCGCAAACAGTCTTCCGACTGCAGGCCTTCCCCCTCCAGCAGTTTGTCTGCCGCTATATTCCAGCGTTCGGCCACATCCATCAGCAGCAGTACGTAGGTCCCCGGAACGGTCGGTTGGCTGGAAACGATAGAAACTGTTGTCATTGTAGTTGTCGTCTAATGATCGTTTTTTGTCGTCTGATCATACCCGGCTTGGGCAACACCTCACCCACAATAGCAACTGTAGATGCCAGGATCAGGTACCTGGATGCCGATAACCCCCGTTAAATAGGTCAAACCATGTCTTTAGATCCAAGCACCATGACCGATGCCCAAAAAACCGATCACATTCGCAAGACCATTCTGGAGGAAGGCCGGGCGTTACGGCGCCGTCATCCGTGGCTTGAAAAGCACCAGAATCTGATTGGCGCCTCCATTATGGTGGTCTCGCTTCTGGGCATGATTACCAGCGGTACTTTGTATGTCATGGACATTATTCCCTGGTGGCTGTGCATTCCTGTAACCGCCATTTTCGCTTCCTTCATCCATGAACTGGAACACGATCTGATCCACCTGATGTACTTCAAAAACCGCCCCAGGGTAAACAGCCTGATGCTGGCCGTAGGCTGGTTGGCACGGGCAAGCACGGTCAGCCCTTTCGTGCGCCGCAATCTGCACCTGCACCACCACAAGTACAGTGGTACCGAAAGCGACCTGGAAGAGCGAGGCATCACCAACGGTGAGCGCTGGGGGCTACGCCGGCTGCTGATGACCGGTGACAACATGATGGCAGTACTGATGCGCCCACTAACCATGCAGCGTGCGGTGAAGGCGTATATCCGCTCCCAGAAACCGGAATCCCGGGGCGAGGTTCAGAAAATGCGCATCCAGCAACTGCTGGCCTATGCCCCCCTGGGCAACCTTTACTACCTGTTGTTTCATGGCTGGATTGCCATCCATGTGGTGCTGTTCTCGGCACAGGTTGTGGGCTCACCCATTAGCCTGACCGGTGAATTTGCCAGCGCGCTTGGGATTCTGAATACCTTTGCCGTGGTCTATATGCTGCCATCGTTCCTGCGCACCTTCTGCCTGCACTTCATCAGCTCCAATATCCACTATTACGGAGATGTTGAAGCCCGCAACGTGATGCAGCAGTGTCAGGTTCTTAACCCCTGGTGGCTGGTTCCGATGCAGGCGTTCTGCTTCAATTTTGGCAGCACCCATGCCATTCACCATTTTGCCGTGCGGGAGCCGTTTTACATCCGCCAATGGACCGCACCAGCCGCCCATAAAGTAATGAAAGAGATGGGTGTTCGGTTTAACGACTACGGCACGTTTATCCGGGGCAATCGCTTCTACCAACAGAGCGTCAGCAGCGAAAGCCGCACGGCCTGAGCGTCGAACCCGATAGCGCTAACACTCAGGGCTACACCTTCCCGATGTGGCCCTGAGTCTCTGCCCTCCGCAATTCCTCACATTCAAACTCCCAACGCCGATACCATCCGCCTTGCCGTCTCTTGAAAATCCCGCCAATGCCGTCACATAGGTCTTTAACCACTCAGCCTTGAGAGCAATCCGGCATGAATGACGAGAACCGCAAAGACTCCCTGGAAGAATTTGAAAACGACGTGACCGAGTACATCGGCAAAGACGAGAACAGCAAAAGCCTGATTCTGCCGCAGCAAGCCAGGCCGCGGCGTATGTATGTGTTGCCGGTGTCTAACCGGCCGTTCTTCCCGGCCCAGGTGCAGCCGGTGGTGGTCAACCAGAATCCCTGGCAGGAAACCCTGAAGCGGGTGGGCGAAACCGAGCACAAGGTTCTGGGCATCTGCTTTGTGGAAAACCCGGAATCCGAAACCGGCATTCCCGCCAGCGATGACCTTGAAACCATGGGGTGCGCGGTAAAGGTTCACCATGCCCAGAGCGAAGGTGGCAAGGTGCAGTTTATTGCCCAGGGGATGCAGCGGTTCAGGATTGTTCAGTGGCTGCGCCGCCGCCCGCCCTACCTGGTGGAAGTGGAATACCCGGAGGAGCCGGAAGAACCGGCCGATGAACTCAAGGCCTACACCCTGGCCATCATTGCTGCCATCAAGGAACTGCTGCGCACCAACCCGCTGTACGGTGAAGAGGTGAAGCAGTACCTGTCCCGCTTTGGTCCGGAAGACAGCTCGCCGCTGGCGGATTTCGGCGCATCCATGACCAGCGCTCCGGGCCGGGAGTTGCAGGATGTGCTGGATACCGTGCCTCTGCTCCGGCGTATGGAGAAAGTCCTGCTGCTCATGCGCAAGGAGCAGGAGGTGGCCCGCCTGCAATCCGAGATCAACGAGGAAGTGAACGAGAAGGTGCAGAAGCACCAGCGCGAGTTCTTCCTGCGGGAGCAACTAAAGGTGATCCAGCGTGAGCTGGGCATGGCAAAAGACGACAAAACTGCCGACGTGGAGCGCTTTGAAGAGCGCATGGCCCAATTGAATCCGCCGGAGGCCGTGCAGGAGCGGTTCAAGGATGAAATCCAGAAACTCCAGGTCCTGGAGCAGGGCTCGCCGGAATACGGCGTTACACGCAACTACCTGGACTGGATTACCCAGGTGCCCTGGGGCAGAACCTCGCCTGACCACTTTGACCTGGCGGAGGCCCGGCGCATCCTCGACCGCGACCACGACGGTCTCACCGACGTTAAAGACCGGATTATCGAGTTCCTCGCCGAGGGCAGTTTCAAGGGCGAGATCAGCGGCTCGATCCTGCTGCTGGTCGGCCCGCCCGGCGTTGGCAAGACGTCGATTGGCCATTCGGTGGCGGACGCGCTGGGGCGCAAATTCTATCGCTTCAGTGTTGGCGGCATGCGGGACGAGGCCGAGATCAAGGGCCACCGCCGCACTTATATTGGCGCAATGCCGGGCAAATTCGTCCAGGCACTGAAAGACTCGAAAGTGTCCAATCCGGTCATCATGCTGGACGAGATCGACAAGATTGGCGCTTCCTACCACGGAGACCCGGCGTCGGCGCTGCTGGAAACCCTGGATCCGGAACAGAACCGGGAATTCCTCGATCATTACCTGGATGTCCGCATGGACCTGTCCAAGGTGCTGTTCATCTGTACCGCCAACCAGCTGGACACCATTCCGCGGCCGCTGCTGGACCGGATGGACGTTATCCGGCTGTCTGGCTACATCGCCGAGGAGAAGCTGGCGATCGCCAAGCATTACCTGGTGCCGCGCCTGCTGAAGCGGGCCGGTCTGCTGAAAAAGCAGCTGGGCATCAGCGATGCGGCGCTAAAACAGGTGATTGATGGCTACGCCCGCGAGGCCGGTGTACGCAACCTGGAAAAACTCCTGCACAAGATCATCCGTAAAGGCATCGTGAAGCTGCTGGAAGATCCCGATACCCCGGTGAAAGTCGGCGTGGCGGACCTGGTCAGTTACCTTGGCCAGCCACCGTTCCGGAAGGAAAAGTCCCTCAAGGGCACCGGCGTGGTCACCGGTCTGGCCTGGACGGCCATGGGGGGCGCCACTCTCAGCATTGAAGCCTCGCGGATTCACAGTAACCAGCGGGGCTTCAAGCTGACCGGGCAACTGGGGGATGTGATGCGGGAATCCGCGGAGATTGCCTACAGCTTTGTGTCGTCCAATCTGAAACGCTTCAAAGGCGATCCGACGTTCTTCGATAAATCCTTTGTCCACCTGCATGTGCCGGAAGGGGCCACACCCAAGGATGGCCCGAGCGCCGGGGTGACCATGGCCACCGCCCTGCTGTCCATTGCCCGCAAGGAAGCCCCGCAACAGAATCTGGCAATGACCGGGGAACTGACCCTGACCGGCCAGGTGCTGCCGGTGGGTGGTATTCGCGAGAAGGTGATTGCTGCCCGCCGCCAGAAGATTGCCAACCTGATCCTGCCGGAAGCGAACCGCGGGGACTACGAGGAATTGCCGGACTATCTGAAGGAGGGATTGTCAGTGAACTTTGCCAGGCACTATAACGACGTGTTCCAGGTCTGCTTCGGCAACAAGCCCCGCAAGGGCTCCAGCGTGCACTGAAACACCCGCCATGGACGACCGGGCGTCGTCCATGGCCAGACCCGCGTTCAGGCTTTCTCTTTCCAGCCGTCGTCCTTGAGCACCGAGCCCACATCCAGGACCGGTGAGGCATCGATGTCGTCGGCGTCCATCATATTCGCAACCCGCTGCAGGGAGGCCAGAATCATCGTCTGCTCCCATTCAGCCAGGCTCTGGAATTTCTGGATGAAATCTTCCTGCAGCGGATTCGGTGCCCGCGCCAGAATCTCCGCGCCCTCTTCTGTGAGGTGGGCATGGACCTTGCGCTTGTCCTGGGTATTCCGCACCCGGTAGACCAGCTTGCGATGCTCGAGGCGGTCGAGGATGGTCGTCACCGTCGCCTGGCTGAGGCTGACCTTGTCGGCTATGGTGCCAATAGTGACTTCACCCAGCTCCCTGATCGTGCGCATGATCAGCAATTGCGGCCCGGTCAGGCCGGCGTGCTTGCTGAGACGCTTGGAATGCAGATCGGTGGCCCGGATCACCCGCCGCAGCGCCACTAATACCTGATCGTAATTGTTCACTGTGTTCCTCTCGGCACCGGCCGGACCTGATGGTTCGTAAAAGCCGGAATTATAGGCGCCGGGCTTTTTCGAGTACAAAATCTTTTGCCCCTGCATTGCGGCGAAACCTCCCAATCCAGTCAGGCGGGTTCAACCTGCCAAACAATTTATTTATACCACTAACTATTAGAGGTCTTTACTAAACGGATTGCAAGTGGTGGAATCCACTGAGACAAGGCGATTGCACCGCGGCGCAGGCAAACGTGGGCGGGTAGCTACCGCGCACGCCGGCCACCGGCATTATTTTGACCGCCCGCTATGCTAAGGTCTCTACCCTTTTGAAATTCAGCAACATGGACACGGCCTGATGACCCATCACAATCCGTATGCCCGCCTGTCGGTCCGCGACCGCGTTTCCACTTTCCGGCCCCACCGCCTGATAGCCATTCTGGCAGGCCTGTTCGTCAGCCTGGCTTTCAGCGTCCAGCTGTACGCCCAGGAGGACGCCAACGCCAACCAGGAGCTGACGGCCGAGGATGTGGAAGCCCGCATCGAGACGCTGGAAAAGCCCATGTACACACCGTTTGTGGAGCTTTACCTGCTTGAAGAAAGCAAGGCCCTGCGCAAGGAAATGCAAAACACCCGTGCCGAGCTGATCGAGAAAGTGGTGGACAAAGAGCTGTCCGTTGCCGACAAGACCATGTCCTACGCCAGCGATACCGTAACCTACTTTTTCTACCTGATCGCCGGTGCCACCTCGATTCTGGTCCTTATCGGCTGGAACTCCATCCGCGACATGCGTAACCAGCTCACCAGCCTGGCAGAGAAGCGGGTGAACGAACTGGTCGTGGAGTACGAGGCACGCCTCAAGGTCATCGAGGAGCAGTTGCAGCAGAAGTCCGACATCATCCACCAGAACCAGGAGGAGATCGAACGCACTAACGAAGTGCACTCACTGTGGCTCAAGGCCAGCCAGGAAACCTCACAGCAGAACAAGATTTCCGTGTACGACCAGATTCTCGACCTGCGCCCTGACGACGTGGAGGCGCTGAGCTACAAGGCGGATGCCGTGCTGGAGCTGCAGGAGCCCCTGTGGGCGATCAGTCTTTGTCTGCGGGCGCTCAAACTGGCGCCGGATAACGGCCATGCCCACTACCAGCTGGCTTGCGCCTATGCCGAAATCGGTCGCTGGGAAGATGCCGTCAACACTTTGGGCAAGGCCATCGAGATCTCCGAGGCCTATCGTGACGATGCCTCGGTAGACCCGAGTTTCGCCCGCCTCCACGACCACGACAATTTCCGGGCACTGGTGTTCACCGGTGAGCCGGAGCGATCCGATGACTGAACCATCCGGCTTGACAAGACAGGAAGCGTAGTGTTTGTTTAAACCCCTGAGAACATAAGAATAACCCTGACCCAAAGTAGGACAGAACCAATGAAAACACCTGTGAAGAAACTCGTTACCGCGGTAGGCGCTTCCATTGCATTGATGGGCGCTGGACACGCTGCCGCAGAGATCAAGATCGGTATTGCCGGCCCGATGACCGGCCCGGTGGCGCAGTATGGCGACATGCAATTCTCCGGCTCCCGCCTGGCCATTGAACGGATCAACGCGGCCGGCGGCGTCATGGGTGAACAACTGGTAGCCGTCGAGGTGGATGACGTCTGCGACCCGAAACAGGCGGTCACCGTTGCCAACCGTCTGGTCAACGAAGGTGTCGGCTTTGTGGTCGGCCACCTCTGCTCCAGCTCTACCCAGCCGGCATCCGACATCTACGAGGATGAAGGCATTCTGATGATTACTCCGGCGTCGACCAGTCCGGACATTACCGAACGCGGTTACGAACTGGTGTTCCGCACCATCGGCCTGGACAGCATGCAGGGCCCGGTGGCTGCCAATTACCTGATCAGCCAGAAGCCAAAGAGTGTTGCTGTGGTCCATGACAAGCAGCAGTACGGTGAAGGCATTGCCACGGCGGTCCGCGACACCCTGCAGGACGCCGGCGTGGAAGTAGCCATGTTTGAAGGCATTACCGCCGGTGACAAGGACTTCTCGTCCCTGGTCACCAAACTCAAGCAGGCCGGTGTGGATTACGTCTACTACGGCGGCTACCATCCCGAGCTGGGGCTGATCCTGCGCCAGGCCCGCCAGGGCGACCTGGACGCCAAGTTCATGGGTCCGGAAGGCGTGGGTAACAAGGACATCAATACCATCGCCGGCGACGCTGCCGAAGGCCTGCTGGTAACCCTGCCACCAAGCTTCGACCAGAAAGCCGAGAACCAGGAACTGGTCAAGGCGTTCGAAGCCAAGGGCGAAGACCCCTCCGGCCCCTTCGTGCTGACTTCCTACACCGCGGTCCAGCTGATTGCCAACGGCATCGAACAGGCCAAGTCCACCGACCCGGTAGACGTGGCCAAGGCCCTTCGCAGCGGCAGCTTCCAGACACCGATCGGTACCGTTCAGTATGACGAGAAGGGGGATATGAAGTCCTTCGAGTTCGTCGTGTACGAATGGCATTCAGATGGCAGCAAAACTCCGGTAAACTGAGCCAAAATCGTTAATTAACGGTAATAAATAGAGCACCTTCTCACCGTGATCCGGGAGAAGGTGTTTTTCTAGGCTCCCGGCGATCCTTTCCGCGACGCCCCCGGCACCCCGGGTTGCAGTTTGTGGTCAGTGGAGGGAGCAGGCTTCCGGAGTCCAATAAGAATGCAAGACCTCCTCTACTTCTTCCAGCAGCTCATCAACGGGCTGACGATCGGGAGCGCCTACGCCCTGATCGCCATCGGTTACACGATGGTTTACGGCATCATCGGCATGATCAACTTTGCCCATGGTGAAATTTATATGATCGGCGCCTACACCGCCCTCATCACCATTACCGGACTCGCCACCCTGGGCGTCGCCTGGCTACCCCTGGTGCTTATCATTGCACTGATCTGTGCGATGATCGTCTCCAGCTCCATGGGTTGGGCCGTGGAACGAATCGCGTACCGGCCGGTCCGGGGACGCCACCGCCTGATCCCGCTGATTTCCGCCATCGGTATGTCGATCTTCCTGCAGAACTATGTCCACCTCGCCCAGGGCTCCCGCAACATCGGCTTCCCCGCCCTGATCGAAGGCGGCTTCCAGTTCGGTTCCGGAGACGCCTTCCAGACCTCGATTTCCTACATGCAAATCACCATCTTCGTGACCACGCTGATCTGCATGACGCTGCTGTCGCTGTTTATTTCCCGCTCCCGCACCGGCCGCGCCTGTCGGGCAGTGTCCCAGGACATCGGCATGGCCAGCCTGCTCGGCATCGACACCAACCGCATCATCGCCGCCACCTTCGTCATTGGCGCCGCGCTCGCGGCCGTTGCCGGCCTGCTGCTGGGTATGTACTACGGCTCCATCGATCCCCTGTTCGGTTTCATTGCCGGCCTGAAGGCGTTCACCGCAGCGGTCCTGGGCGGCATTGGCAGCATACCCGGCGCCATGCTCGGCGGGCTGATTCTCGGGGTCTCCGAGAGCATGACCTCGGGGTATCTCAGTGGTGAATACAAGGACGTCGTGTCCTTCGGCCTGCTGATCCTGATTTTGCTCTTCAAACCCACCGGCCTGCTCGGCAAACCGGAGGTGGAGAAGATCTGATGGCTACTCAAAATCTCAGGCACGCACTGTTTTGTGCCGTTGTTACACTCGTCATTTCCTACCCGATTCTCGGGCTCAACCTGGAAGCCCGGGGCACCAATGTGGTGCTGACCGGCGCCAACACCACCACAGTGATCTCGGTCCTGCTGGCCGCGGTGGCGGTGTTCCTGTTCCAACTGTTCCGCGACCGCATCATGGGCACCCTGGGCAAACTCCCGCCCATCAGCCCGTTCGCCAACCGCGAGCCGATGCCGCAGGCCAAATGGGAGCGCCTGAAAAGCGCCTTCCTCACGCTGCTGATCATTGCCGGACTGATCTGGCCATTTGTGGCGTCCCGTGGCGCGGTTGACCTCAGTACGCTGGTGCTGATCTACATCATGCTGGCCCTCGGCCTGAACGTGGTCGTCGGCCTTGCCGGCCTGCTGGACCTCGGTTATGTGGCCTTCTACGCCGTTGGCGCTTACACCTTTGCCCTGCTCTCGCAGTACTTCGGCGTATCGTTCTGGCTGGCGTTGCCAATAGGCGCCCTGCTGGCCGCTACCTTCGGATTCCTGCTCGGGTTCCCGGTGCTGCGACTGCGAGGCGACTACCTGGCCATCGTGACCCTCGGCTTCGGTGAAATCATTCGTATCCTGCTCAACAACTGGACCCAGCTCACCGGTGGCCCCAACGGCATTGGCGGCATTCCCGATCCGACCCTGTTCGGCATGGAGTTTGGCCGACGGGTCCGGGAGGAAGGCAATACCTCGTTCCATGAAACCTTTGGCATTGCCTACAGCAGCGAACACAAGGTGATCTTCCTCTACCTCATCGCCCTGGTGCTGGCCGTAATTACCGCGCTGGTGATCCGCCGCCTGATGCGGATGCCGGTAGGCCGGGCCTGGGAAGCGCTGCGGGAAGACGAAATCGCCGCCCGCTCACTCGGCCTCAGCCGTACCGCGGTCAAGCTGTCGGCGTTCACCATCGGCGCCTTCTTTGCCGGTTTTGCCGGCACGGTGTTTGCCTCCAAGCAGGGCTTCATCAGCCCGGAATCCTTTGTGTTTCTTGAGTCCGCCATCATTCTTGCGATCGTGGTTCTCGGGGGTATGGGCTCCCAGATCGGCGTCATTCTGGCCGCCATCGCGGTCACCATCCTGCCGGAACTGGCGCGGGAGTTCTCCGAATACCGCATGCTGATCTTCGGTGCCGCCATGGTACTGATGATGGTCTGGCGCCCGCAGGGCCTGATGCCCATGCGTCGCACCCACATTGAACTCAAGAAACAGGAGTGACGGACGATGCTTGAAGTCAAGAATCTGTCCATGCGCTTTGGCGGCCTCCTGGCAGTCGATCAGGTGTCACTGGACGTCCAGGAGCGGGAAATCGCTTCCATCATTGGCCCCAACGGTGCGGGTAAAACCACCGTATTCAACTGCATGAGCGGTTTTTACAAGCCGACGGGTGGCCAGATCATCTTTGACGGCCAGGAGATCCAGGGCAAGCCGGATTACCGGATATCCCGCATGGGCATGGTGCGCACGTTCCAGCACGTGCGCCTGTTTGGCAAAATGACAGTGGTGGAAAACCTGCTGGTTGCCCAGCACCGTCACCTCAACACCAACCTTATCTCCGGGTTGCTGAAAACCCCCAATTACCGCAAACGGGAACAGAAGTCCCTTGACCGCGCCGCCTACTGGCTGGAACGTGTGGGATTGATCGACCTGGCCAACCGGGAGGCCGGCAACCTGGCCTACGGCCAGCAACGGCGGCTTGAAATCGCCCGCTGCATGGTTACCGAACCGCGGCTGCTGATGCTCGACGAGCCCGCGGCGGGCCTGAACCCGGCCGAAACCCGTGACCTCAACCAGCTGATTGTCAGCCTCAAGGAGGATTACAACGTCTCGGTGGTGCTGATCGAGCACGACATGAGCCTGGTCATGGAAATCTCGGACCGCATCAACGTCATCAACCAGGGACGCCCACTGGCCAGCGGTACGCCGGAAGAAGTCCGCAACAATGACGATGTGATCAAAGCTTACCTGGGTGAGGCCTGAGTTATGTCCATGCTAGCACTGGAAGATGTCCATACCCATTACGGGAAGATCGAGGCCCTGCACGGGGTGTCGGTGGAAGTGAACCGGGGGGAAATCGTGTCGCTGATCGGTGCCAATGGCGCCGGCAAGACCACCCTGCTGATGACGGTCTGCGGTTCGCCCCAGGCGACCTCTGGCCGGGTCATCCTCGAAGGGCGCGATATCACCCGTGAGCCGACCGCCAGCATCATGCGCTCCGGAATCGCCATTGTGCCGGAAGGCCGGCGGATCTTCTCCGGACTGACCGTGGAAGAAAACCTCCACATGGGGGGGTTCTTCAACACCAAAACAGAAATCCGCAAGAGCCAGGCCTACGTCTATGAGCTGTTTCCCCGCCTCAAGGAGCGGGAACACCAGCGCGCCGGCACCATGTCCGGCGGCGAGCAGCAGATGCTCGCCATTGGCCGTGCCCTGATGAGCAAGCCGAGCATGATCATCCTCGACGAGCCATCCCTTGGCCTGGCACCACTGGTGATCAAGCAGATCTTCGAGATCATCGGTCAACTCCGCGACGAAGGCATGACCGTGTTCCTGGTGGAACAGAATGCCCACCAGGCCCTTGGCCTGGCGGACCGTGGCTATGTGCTCGAAACCGGGCGAATCCGGCTGCACGATACCGGGGCCAACCTGCTGGCCAATCCGGACGTCCAGAACGCCTACCTCGGAGGCTGACCTTTCGGTCTCAGAAAAGGCCAACACATTCCGTAACATAGGGAATGGTTGGCCTTTTTTATTTCTCGACTATACTCTCAACAACGGTCTACCTGCCTCTGATGGAAACCAGTCAGGGCCGTTAACGCCCTGGATGCCGGCCCGCGCCGGATTCAGTGCGATTGCGACGAGAGCTAACCACAGCAAGGAGTTAATAATGAAAAAACTGATCGCAGGTGTAATTCTTCTGGGTGCATCCTCCATGGCCTTTGCCCAGCCGGGCTGCGGCGTTGGCGCCATGATCTGGAAGGGCCAGTCCGGTATTGCCCCTCACGTTCTGGCAGCAACCACCAACGGTACCTTTGGTAACCAGACGTTCGGCATGACCACCGGCACCCTGGGCTGCCAGACCAACCAGTCTGTGCAATCCATGGCCATGTACATGGACAGCAACATCGACAAGGTAGCCCGTGACATGTCCCGCGGCTCCGGCGAGAACCTGGACACCCTGGCCGTTCTGCTGGGCGTCGAGGCGACCGACCGCGACGCATTCCGCAAGGTTCTGCAGGACAACTTTGCCGCCATCTTCCCGTCTTCCGACACCACCTCCGGTGAAGCCGTAGACGCGATCGTTGCGCTGCTTGAGCAGGACGCAACCCTGAGCAAGTACGTCGCGGCCTGATCCCGGCCGGTACTGCCTGAGTAGGAGCATGCCTGGCACCTTCCCGGTGCCGGGCAGCTTCGACGGATCCACTCCGAACCAACCGAGTTTCCATGCACGCTTCGCTTCGCTACGGGCTGGCCTGTTTCTGGCTGGCTGCGGGCAGCCACCACGCCCTGGCCCAGACCACTCCGGAATCCCGCCCCCTTCATCTCGATCCTGCCTGGCTCACGCTCGGCCACTACCAGTCGAACACCTTTGGCGGCGGCTATACCAGCCAGGCCGATGACGCGGACTTTTTCCTCAGCCCGGAGGGCAAACACTCCCCCGCCGCCGAGCTGGAGGCAACCCTGGCCGCCATCCGCCAGCCCGGAGGCGGCGATGACCATGCCCGCTGCCGCTTCCCCGCCCGCGACCAGTGGCTGCGGGAAAAACTGGCGCTGCCTGACACCCCGGTAGCATGCCCGGAACTCGACGCCTGGACGGCAGAACTCAACACCGAAACCGTCACCCTGGTATTCGCGGCGTCCTATCTCAACAGCCCGTCGTCCATGTTCGGTCATACCTTCCTGCGGCTGGATCCGCCCCAGGATGACGACGAAACCAACCTGCTACTGGCCAACACCATTTCCTATGCCGCCGATGCCGCCGCCCACGACAGCGAAATCCTGTTTGCCTACAAGGGCATCTTCGGCGGCTACCCGGGCATTACCACCATTCAGCCGTACTACGAGAAAATCCGCCTGTACTCGGATATCGAGCACCGGGACCTCTGGGAATACCAGCTGAACCTCACCCCGAAGGAAGTTGCCCTGCTGCTGGATCATGCCTGGGAGATCCGCGATCGCAATTTCGATTACTACTTCTTTGACGAAAACTGTGCCTACCGACTGCTGGCGCTTATCGACGTCGCCCGCCCGGGTACAGACCTGCTCGGCGAAGTGAGTACTCACGCCATCCCCTCCGACACCGTACGCTGGGTGGTTGACAAAGCGCTGGTGGCAGGCGTGTTTTACCGGCCATCGGCGGCTACCTCGGTGAGCTACAGCCTGGCAACCCTGCCGGACCGTCACCAGACTATTGCCGCAGCAGTGGCGAACGGTTACGTTCACGTCGATGACACGGAAGTGCAGAACCTGCCGCCCTCCCAGCGGGCGCGCCTGCTCGACGCCACCTACGACTATGTGCGTTACCAGACAGAGGCTGAAGGCTGGCCCAGGGAACATGCAGCACCGCTGTCTCACGACCTGCTCCGGGCGCGCAGCAAGATTCATGGGATCGCCGGGCCCGAAACTCCACCCGAGCCGGAAATCCGCGATGACCAGGGTCATGACACCTTCCGCCTGAGCCTCGGCGGCGGGCGCCACGGCAACCGCAACTTCAGCCAACTGACCTTGCGGCCGGCCTATCACGATGTCCTGGATCCCCCGGCGGGTTACCGCAGCGGCGCGCAACTCCAGTTCCTGCGCTTGGATGCCCGCTACTACACGGACAACGACGAACTGCAGGTCGAACAACTCACCGGGGTGGAGATCCGCTCCCTGTCACCGCGAGACCAGTTCTTTTCGCCGCTGTCCTGGCAGGTCGGCTTTGGCGGCCGACGCACCGACGCCGGTGGCGAGCGAGTGCTGGCCCCCTACCTGGAAGGCGGCGCAGGGGGCAGCTGGAGCCTTGGCGCAAACACCCAGGCGTTTGCGATCGGCACCGCTGACCTGGAGATTGATGACGACCTGCGTCGGGGCTACGATGTTGCGCCCGGTGCCGATTTGGGCCTGCTCCACCAGAACAACCGGTTCAGCCTGGCCGGCGGTCTCAAGACCAAAGCCTGGATAGTGTCCAGCCAGCACCGCCAGGACCAGGCCTACCTCAAAGGCAGCTGGCACTTTGGCCGGGACTTCAGCCTGTTTGCCGAATTCACCCGGGAAGATCACTTCGACAGGTACCAGAGCCTATGGCAGGCCGGATTGCACGCCTACTTCTGACACTCTGCGCCATCCGATACCGCCTGCAGGGCGCACTGGTGGTGCTGAGCACGCTGCTGGCCAGCTGCAGCAGCGTGTTCTTCTATCCGGACAACGTAACCTACATTACCCCGGACCGGCTCAACCTAAGCTACCAGGACATCTACCTCGACACGGCCGATGGCGAAACGCTCCACGGTTGGTGGCTGCCCGCTCAAGGTCCTGAGGGCAACGCCAAGGGTACGATCTATTTCCTCCATGGCAACGCCCAGAACATCAGCAGCCACATACTCAACGTCGCCTGGCTGCCCCCTGAAGGCTATAACGTCTTCACCATCGACTATCGTGGCTACGGCAAGTCCTCCGGCGCCACTGACATCGAGGGCGCCCTGCACGATGTTAAAACCGGCCTGCGCTGGCTTGCCCGGCGCCCTGCCAGAGGCGACACCCCCCTGATCATCCTCGGCCAGAGCCTTGGCGGGGCGCTCGCCATCCCGCTGGTGCGGGAGTGGACCCTCCGCGACGAACAGCCCCCGGTGGAGGCGCTGGCGCTGGATGGAACCTTCTCCGGCTTTCGCAATATTGCCCGGGAAAAGCTCGGCCTGTTCTGGCTCACCTGGCCACTGCAGGCTCCACTGAGCTGGACCATCCCGGCCGAGTACGAAGGCTCCGAGCTCATCGCTGACATCAGTCCGGTGCCAGTGCTGGTCATCCACAGCGCGAGGGACGGCATCATTCCCTTCCATCACGGCCAGGCGCTGTATGAGGCGGCCGGACAGCCGAAAGCGTTTCTGCAGACCGATACCCCTCATGCCGCGACGTTTGTCATACCTGCCTATAAAGAGGCGCTGCTGGATTTCCTCCGGAACGCCACCAACTAGGCCGGCGCTGTCACAGGCAAGCGGCGCCCGACGGCAGCACCCTCGCCACAATCTAAGGACACAACCTCAGTCCACAACCTCAGTCCACAACCTCAGAGCACAACCCCCAACAACAAAAAACCCGCCAATCCGGAAGGAAAGGCGGGTTTTTTTCAGCCGGTTAGCGTAACGCTATCAGGCTCCGAAATCGGTCGGCTGGTCGCCTTCCTTGATTTCCTTCATGGACAGCTTCACGCGGCCACGGTTATCCACATCCAGTACCTTGACCAGAACTTCCTGACCTTCGCTCAGCTCGTCAGTGACATTCTCGATGCGACGGTCAGAGATCTGGGAAATGTGTACCAGACCATCTTTGCCAGGCAGCAGGTTGACGAAGGCACCAAAGTCCACGATGCGCTCGACGCGGCCCTTGTAGATAGCACCCACTTCGATCTCTGCGGTGATTTCCATCACCCGCTTGACCGCAGCCTGTGCTGCTTCCTGGTTATCGGCGTAAATCTTCACATTGCCGTCGTCATCCAGATCGATGGAAGCACCGGTCTCGTCACAGATCGAACGGATGGTGGAACCGCCCTTGCCGATAACGTCGCGGATCTTCTCCGGGTTGATCTTGATGGCGGTAATGCTCGGCGCACGGGCGGACAGCTCGGCACGCGGCTCGGCAATAACCTTGTTCATCTCGTCCAGGATGTGCAGACGCGCGGCGTGGGCCTGCTCCAGGGCGATCTCCATGATCTCGTCGGTGATGCCGTTGATCTTGATGTCCATCTGCAGGGCAGTAACACCGTCTTTGGTACCGGCAACCTTGAAGTCCATGTCGCCGAGGTGATCTTCGTCACCCAGAATGTCGGTCAGAACGGCAAACTTGTCGCCTTCCTTGACCAGACCCATGGCGATACCGGCAACCGGCGCCTTCAGCGGCACACCGGCATCCATCAACGCCAGGCTGGACCCACAGACGGATGCCATGGAGCTGGAGCCGTTGGATTCGGTGATCTCGGACACCGCACGAATGGTGTACGGGAACTCCTCGATGGTCGGCATGACGGCGGCAACACCGCGCTTCGCCAGACGACCGTGACCAATCTCACGACGACCCGGGCTGCCCATACGGCCAGCTTCACCTACGGAGTACGGAGGGAAGTTGTAGTGGAACAGGAACGGATCCTTGCGCTCGCCTTCCAGTGCATCAATGATCTGCATGTCGCGGGCGGTGCCCAGGGTAGCAGTCACGATGGCCTGGGTCTCACCGCGGGTGAACAGCGCAGAACCGTGAGTGCTCGGCAGCACGCCCACTTCAATGGCGATCGGACGAACGGTCTTGTTGTCCCGGCCATCGATACGCGGCTTGCCGTCAATAACCTGCTGGCGAACAACGTTTTTCTCGATCTTGCCAAAGTACTTCTTGACCTCGTCGGCAGTCGGCTGACCTTCTGCCTCGGCGGCGAACTTCTCAACGGCAGCGGTCTTGATCTCGCCCAGGCGAGCGTAACGCGCCATCTTGTCACGAATGCTGTAAGCCTCTTCAATGGCGCCGGCAAATTCGCCCTTGATGGCGTTCAGCAGCTCGGTATTCTCGGCTTCCGGCTGCCAGTCCCAGCGCGGCTTGCCATTCTCGGCGGCAAATTCCTTGATCGCGGTAATTGCAGTCTGCATTTCCTGGTGCGCGAACAGCACGGCACCCAGCATCTGGTCTTCGGTCAGGCCCTTGGCTTCGGATTCAACCATCAGAACCGCGTCTTCGGTACCGGCCACGACCATGTCCAGCAGGGAGGTTTCCAGCTCTTCAAAGGTCGGGTTCAGGAAGTAACCGCGCTCGTTGGTGAACGCCACACGGGAGGCGCCAATCGGACCATCGAAGGGAATGCCGGAGATCGCCAGGGCAGCAGAAGCGGCCAGCATGGCGGCAATGTCGGCGTCCTGGGTCTTGTTGGCGGACATCACGGTCAGCACAACCTGCACTTCGTTCATGTAGCCGTTCGGGAACAGCGGACGGATCGGCCGGTCGATCAGGCGGGAAGTCAGGGTTTCTTTCTCGGAAGGACGGCCTTCGCGCTTGAAGAAACCACCCGGGATCTTGCCAACGGCGTAGGTTTTCTCGGTGTAGTTTACGGTCAGCGGGAAGAATCCCTGACCTGGCTTGGGCTCTTTGGCGCCGACCACGGTACCCAGTACCGAAATGTCATCGACAGTCACCAGAACGGCACCGGTCGCCTGACGGGCAATACGGCCAGTTTCGAGGGTGACGGTCTTGCCGCCGAGTTCAAACGATTTCTTGATGGGATTGAGATTCAGATCCACAACAACTCCTGAAGTTATCTTCGCAAAATTTACCCGGTCCGCCGCCCCTGCGGTGAAACCGGCTTGCCTGCAGGCAGGTTGTGGCAGTATTCGAAGAGGACCCGTCTGAAAGCTAACAGGCTGTTGCAAAACCCCGGAACCGATCCCGATCCGGTCGACCGCCGGCACCGGGCCTTTCAACAACCTGCTATCAATTTCGGCTTTCCATTACGACAGGGATTCCTTCGGTACTACTGACAAACCAACTGCAGCATTAAGTGCAACGCATCCGTTCTCGGCTGAGTCCCGGATACTGTGCGGGAGAGAAGCACAACCCGCAGGCATCCGGAGACCCCTGCAGGTTGTTGGCTGGCCACCGGGAACACCCGGAAGCCGGCCGACAGGTCGTTCAGACGACCGGATTAGCGACGCAGACCCAGACGCTGGATCAGTTCCAGGTAACGGTCAGCGTTCTTGCGCTTCAGGTAGTCCAGCAGCTTACGACGCTGGTTAACCATCCGGATCAGGCCGCGGCGGGAATGGTGATCCTGCTTGTTGGCCTTGAAGTGATCCTGCAGCTTGTTGATGTTGGCGCTCAGCAGTGCAACCTGAACTTCAGGAGAACCGGTATCGCCTTCACCTTGCTGAAAATCCTTAACGATCTGTGCTTTCTCATTGGCAGAAAGTGCCATAACTCACCTCATGGTTTGCGATGCAATCGTGTACGGCCGGACCACGCATCTCTACAGCCCGGCTAGGCAGCCTGCCCGGTAAGACCGGATCAGCTGCTCTTCACCAGTCGGCGAGGCACCAGCTTGGTGCCCTCCCCTTCCGGGAACGCTTCTGCCAGCCCGACAAAGTGCCCGTCGCCATACAGGCGCACGAACCCTTCCACGGGCTGACCCGGTATTCTAACCGGTTGTCCGTTTAATATCGACTCCAAAAACCCGCCGCTCAGCGCCTGCTCCGGGAACATGGACAGCGCCGCATCCGGCGCCACCAGCAGGCCGTCCAGACTTTCGCCGCGCTCCCGCATGGCTTCAAGTTCCGCCACCGGATGGGCATCTGTAAGGGTAAAACCTGACGCCATGGTGCGGCGCAACGCAGTCACGTGAGCGCCGCAACCCAGCGCCTCGCCAATGTCCTCCACCAGGGAACGGATATAGGTTCCCTTGGTGCAGCTGACGGCAATATCCAGCTCGTTGTCCCGCACGTCCAGCAACGTCAGCTCGAAAATGGTGACCGGCCGTGCCGGACGCTCCACTTCGATACCTTCCCGGGCGTACTCGTACAACGGCCGCCCCTTGTGCTTGAGCGCAGAATACATCGACGGCACTTGCTGGATGTCGCCCCGGAACCGGTCAAGCACCGGCTCCAGGAGGTCAGTGCCCAGCCCTGCGGGCACCGGGCGCTCCTCGACCACCGCACCTTCGCTGTCCCCGGTTTCGGTCTTGACCCCCAGGCGGGCCGTTGCGATGTAGGCCTTGTCGCTGTCGAGCATCATCTGCGAGAACTTGGTGGCCTCACCAAAGCACAGGGGCAACACCCCCGTAGCCAGCGGATCCAGCGCCCCGGTGTGACCGGCCTTGGCTGCGCCATACAAGCGCTTGACCTGCTGCAGGATGCCGTTGGAGGTCACCCCGGCGGGCTTGTCGATCACCAGGATGCCATTGACATCACGACCTTTGCGGCGGCGACTCAAGAATCCTGCTCCGCATCGTCATCCCGGTCGGCCGCGACCGGCGGCTTTTCACCCACCGCTTCGCGGATCAGTGAATCCATCCGGCGGCTCTGGCCAAGCAGGGCATCGAAGTGGAAGCGCAGATGGGGAACCATCCGCAACTTCATGGCCCGCCCGACCTGGCCACGCAGGAAGCCCGCCGCCTTGTTGAGCACGGCGAGCGAGTCCCGGACCTCGGGAGAGTCTTCCGTCAACTCCTCCGTGGTCAGCAACGACACATAGATATCGGCATAACCGAGATCACGACTGACCTTGACCGCATTAACCGTGACCATGCCGACCCGCGGGTCCTTGATCTCCCGCTGGATCAGCATCGCCAGTTCGCGCTGCATCTGATCGCCGATGCGATCAATTCGGCTGAACTCTCTTGGCATCAGGCCCCCGTGGATTCGAGCTTGCGCTCGACCTTGACGCGATCGAACACCTCGATCTGGTCACCGACCTTGACGTCGTAACCCTTCACGCCGATACCGCATTCCATACCGTTGCGGACTTCGGCAACGTCATCCTTGAAGCGACGCAGGGATTCCAGCTCGCCCTCGAAGATAACCACGTTGTCCCGCAGGACACGGATCGGCTTGTTCCGGTATACGGTACCCTCGGTCACCATACAGCCGGCCACCTGGCCGAACTTCGGTGAACGGAAGACGTCACGCACATCGGCAATACCCACGATATCTTCCCGGAACTCCGGCGCCAGCATGCCGGTGAGGGCGGCTTTCACGTCGTCGATCAGGTTATAGATAATGCTGTAGTAGCGCAGGTCCAGGCCTTCCTGTTCAACCAGGCGCTTGGCCGCGTTGTCGGCACGCACGTTAAAGCCGAAGATTACCGCGCCGGTCGCCATTGCCAGGCTGACATCGGTCTCGGCGATACCGCCCACACCGGAGGAGATAATCTTGACCTGAACCTCGTCGTTACCCAGGTCCTGCAGGGCCTTGGTAATGGCCTCCAGGGACCCGCGAACGTCGGTCTTCATGACCACATTCAGAGTCTTGACCTCGTCCTTGCCCATGTTCTCGAACAGGTTCTCCAGCTTGGCAGCCTGCTGGCGCTGCAAGCGCTGTTCGCGCTCACGGGTCTGGCGGAACTCGGCCAGTTCCTTCGCCTTGCGCTCATCAGCCACGGCAAAGAACTCGTCGCCGGCATCCGGAGTACCGTTGAGACCGAGAATTTCCACCGGAATGGAGGGCCCGGCTTCCTTGACCTGCTTGCCGGCCTCGTCGGTCATCGCACGGACCTTGCCGAAGAAGGATCCCGCAACAACCATGTCACCCTGGCGCAGGGTACCGTTCTGAACCAATACTGTGGCGACGGAACCGCGACCACGCTCGAGGCTCGACTCCACCACAACACCCTTGGCCGGTGCGTCTTTTACCGCAACCAGCTCGAGGATTTCCGCTTGCAGCAGCACCGCTTCCAGCAGGTCATCGATCCCCTGGCCGGTGTGCGCGGACACCGGAACAAACTGGACGTCGCCGCCCCAGTCTTCCGGAATGACTTCCAATGCCGCCAGCTCGTTCTTGATCCGGTCCGGATCGGCTTCTTCCTTGTCCATCTTGTTGATGGCAACCACGATAGGCACACCGGCGGAACGGGCATGCTGCACCGCTTCCTTGGTCTGCGGCATAACGCCGTCGTCGGCCGCCACCACCAGGATAACGATATCGGTACACTGGGCACCGCGCGCCCGCATGGCGGTAAACGCGGCGTGGCCCGGGGTGTCCAGGAAGGACACCATGCCGTGATCGGTTTCGACGTGGTAAGCACCGATGTGCTGGGTAATACCACCGGACTCACCGGCAGCTACCTTGGTGCGCCGGATGTAGTCGAGCAGGGAGGTCTTGCCGTGGTCAACGTGACCCATGACACTCACCACCGGCGCCCGCCGTACCTTGTCGCCACCCTCAAAGTGGAATTCGCTCAGCACCTCTTCCTCGAAAGCGTCTTCGCTGACCGCCTTCGGCGTGTGGCCAAGTTCTTCGGTCACCAGGACCGCAGTTTCCTGGTCCAGGGCCTGATTAATGGTAGCCATGACACCCATACCCATCAGGGTCTTGATGACATCGCCTGCCTTGACCGCCATCCGCTGGGCAAGGTCGCCAACGGTGATGGTTTCCGGAATCTCTACTTCTCTGACCATTGGTTTGGTCGGCCTCTCGAAGCCATGACGCTTCTCTTTGGGTTTCTTTTTCGCACGCAGCGGCTTACGAAGCGTGGAGTCGTCTTCATCCTCGGAGATGATCAAAGGCTCTTCAACGGGCCGACTGCGAGGACCGCGGTGCCCGGCAGACTTCTTCTTGGGCTTGCCTTCCTCGGTCTCTTCGACACGCTCGCGAATCTTCTCTTTTTCTTTCTTCTTCTTCGGCTTGCGATCTTTGCCTTCACCATCCTCCGCAGGAGGAATCGGCATATCTTCCGGCGCCAGCACTGCATCACCGGCCTGCCCGGCAGTGACTGCCGGCTCGGCCGCTGCTTCGCCCTGCGCTGCGGTTTCTTCCGCCGCGACGGCTTCAGCCTGAACGTCCGCTGCCGCCTCGGCAGTCACCGCCGGAGCCTCGGTAACCGGCTCCTGAGGTACCGCATCAACTACCGGCTCTTCCGCCTGCGGTGCTTCCACCTCGGGCTCGGGCTGCACTTCAGCACGCTTGATGTACGTGCGGCGCTTGCGCACTTCCACATTCACTGTCTTGGCACGCCCAGCCGCACCACCCGTTTTAAGGGTCGTGGTCGTTTTGCGCTTGAGCGTAATTTTCCGCGGTTCCGCGTCCTGTTCACCATGACTCTTCTTCAGAAAAGCCAGCAACTGCTGCTTCTCATCACTGGTGACCGAGTCGTTTTCGGAGCGGGCTTTAAGGCCAGCCTCGACAATCTGACGCAGCAAACGATCCACGGGAGCGCCTACATCTGCGGCCAGTTGTTTTACCGTTACTTCAGCCATACTGGTCCTCCTCCCGATTAAGCCTGGCCTTCAAACCAGGGTGCACGCGCGGTCATAATCAGCTGACCGGCACGCTCTTCATCCATACCTTCAATTTCGAGCAGGTCATCCACAGACTGCTCGGCAAGATCTTCCATGGTCCGGACACCGATACCGGCAAGCTTGAACGCCAGCCCCCGGTCCATACCATCCATTGCCAGCAGGTCTTCTGCCGGCTCAGCGCCTTCCAGGGCCTCCTCGCTGGCCAGGGCCTGGTTCAACAGGACATCCTTGGCGCGACGGCGCAGCTCGCTGACGGTTTCTTCATCAAAGCCTTCAATAGCCAGCATCTCTTCCATCGGCACATAGGCCACTTCCTCAATGGAAGTGAAGCCTTCTTCGATCAGGATGCCGGCAAATTCTTCGTCCACGTCCAGGTTAGCGGTGAAATGCTCCAGCAGACGCTGGTATTCCTGCTCCTGGCGCTCACCGGCTTCTTCCTCGGTCATCACGTTCAGGGTCCAGCTGGTCAGCTCACTGGCCAACCTGACATTCTGGCCGTTACGACCGATGGCCTGAGCCAGATTGTCCTCGGCAACCGCCACATCCATGGTGTGACGATCTTCGTCCATCACGATGGACGCGACTTCCGCCGGCGCCATGGCATTGATCACCAGCTGTGCGGGATTGTCGTCCCACAGCACGATATCGACGCGCTCACCGCCCAGTTCGTTGGACACAGCCTGAACACGGGAGCCCCGCATACCAACGCAAGCTCCGACCGGATCGATACGGCGATCGTTGGTCTTGACCGCAATCTTCGCGCGGGAGCCCGGGTCACGGGCGGCGCCGCGAATCTCGATCAGCTCCTCGGCAATTTCCGGAACTTCGATGCGGAACAATTCGATCAGCATCTGCGGATTGGTGCGACTGAGAATAAGCTGCGGACCACGGTGGTCCGTCCGGATTTCCAGCAACAGGGAACGCACCCGGTCACCCATGCGGAAAGTTTCGCGAGGAATCAGCTGGTCCCGTGGCAGCAGCGCCTCGGCGTTGTTGCCCAGATCCACGATAACGTTGTCGCGAGTCACTTTCTTGACGGTACCGGAGACCAGCTCACCTACCCGGTCACGATAGCTGTCGACAATCTTGGAGCGCTCGGCTTCACGGACTTTCTGGAAGATAATCTGCTTGGCTGCCTGGGCACCAATCCGCCCGAACGCTTCCGACTCCACCTTTTCCTCGTGGATATCGCCCGGCTTGAGTGCCGTGTCGATTTCCTCGGCTTCCTGCAGCGTCAGCTCGGTACCAAGGGCAGGAACGGCATCGTTGTCCACCACCAGCCAGCGACGGAACGTCTCGTATTCTCCGGTGCGGCGGTCGATGGCAACCCGGATATCTGCTTCTTCGTCTTCGTAACGTTTCTTGGCCGCGGTCGCGAGCGCAAGCTCGATGGCCTCGAAGATGACCTCCTTATCGACACCCTTCTCATTTGAGACGGATTCAACAACCAGCAAGATCTCTTTACTCATTGGATTGCCCTGCCCTTACAGTCAGATGACTTATTCAAAAACCGGTACGATATTGGCTTTATCGATGCTGTCGAACGGCAGCAGGTACTCATGGTCGTCGACAATGACCACCACGTCCTGACCTTCAATACCTTTCAACAGTCCGGAAAACTTGCGGCGCCCTTCGAACGCCATACGCAGCCGGACCTGGACCTGGTGGCCGGCAAACGCTTCATATTGCTCCAGACGAAACAGCGGACGGTCCATACCCGGGGACGAAACCTCCAGGGTGTATTCAGTCTGGATGGGGTCCTCCACATCCAGCACGCCGCTGGCCTGGCGACTGACTTTTTCGCAGTCGTCCACACTGATACCGTTCTCGGCATCATCAATGAAAATCCGCAGCAACGACTGATGCCCCTGGGAGCGGAATTCCAACCCCCAGTATTCATAGCCCAGGCCTTCAACCACCGGCCGCAGGATTTCTTCAAGTTGTCTAAGCTTGGCTGACAAGGTTATCCCGTCTCCATTACTGATTTTTCCGGCCCCGAAAACAAAAAAAGGGCTGTAGATCAGCCCTTTTTATGCACGAGGGCCTGATGCGCCAGGCCCCTTAAGCAAAAAGCCCCTTCATCACGGGGCTCTTTGTTGCAAGAACTCGCAGGGGATAATGCAATGCAACCCGCCCCCTGCTGACAGACACCTGGCCTGTCCCGACAGCTCCGGCATTCCCAACGGAAAGCCAGAACCAGTCGCAATAATCGCCGGAGTATAAGGACGCCGACGCCAGTGGTCAAGGACTGACCAAAAAAAACGGCTTGGATAAACCAAGCCGTCAGATATGGTGCCCAAGGCCGGACTCGAACCGGCACGGCTTTCGCCACTACCCCCTCAAGATAGCGTGTCTACCAGTTCCACCACTTGGGCAACAACCTCACTCGAGCTCGGGGACTGAGGAATCGCCCCCGCTCTCGATCTCACCAGACTGCTCGCCAGCGGCATTCTCGACAGCGTCCGCAGGAACTTCCTGAACAACCGGAATACCCGCCTCGCCTGCCACTTCAGCACGCTGCTTGGCAAAAACAGCCAGTGAAAAACTTGTCACAAAGAACACAATTGCCAGGAAGGTGGTCATCCGGGTCAGGAAGCTGCCGCTACCCTGACTACCGAAAACGGTCTGCGAAGCACCACCACCAAAGGCAGCACCGGCATCCGCGCCCTTACCTTGCTGGATCAGCACCAGACCCACCAGCGCCACCGCAATAACGACGTGCACAACGACAACCAGTGTTTCCAACCAATCCATAACAGCTCTCTGCAATATCCTGCAATTCTTAAGCGTCAGTACCTGCTACCGCATCTCTTGCAGCCTGGCAGATACCCAGAAAATCATCGGCAATCAGCGATGCCCCGCCAATCAACCCGCCATCAATATCCGGCTGAGCAAACAGCTCGGCGGCATTATCCGGCTTTACACTGCCCCCGTAAAGTACGGAAACGTCAGATTCCGGCGCACCAAGCCCAGAAAGCTCTTTGCGAATGGCCTGATGCATGGCCTGCGCATCTGCCGCTGTCGCCGTCTTTCCGGTGCCAATTGCCCAGACCGGCTCATACGCCACGATCACTTTTGGCCAGTCGGCGGACTCAACCTCCGCCAGCGCCGCACGAACCTGACGGGCCACGACACGCTCCGCCACTCCCTGCTCGCGTTCTTCCAGCGTCTCGCCGACACAGACAATGACTGCAAGACCGCTGGCAAGCACCTTCCGGACCTTCTCGGCAACCAACTCGTCGGTTTCACCGAACAGCTGCCTGCGTTCAGAGTGACCTACAAGAGCATATCGACACCCGACATCTGCCGCCATCGCAGCGGAAATTTCTCCGGTGTAGGCACCTGCGTCCCAGGGCGCAACATTCTGCACACCCGTGGCGACCGCCACTTCGCGCTGCCCGACAAGGGACAGAACATCGCGAACATACAGCGCGGGCGGAATGATAACAACCTCCACGCAATTTTCAAGCGATGCCATGCCGTTACTGACGTCATTAACCAGATTTCGAACCAGATCCTCAGACCCGTTCATCTTCCAGTTTCCGGCTACAATTTTACGGCGCATGACTGCCCCCTGACTTAAGGGAGGCCGAACTATACAGCAGTCGACCCGACCACACAACCGGATTTGTTGGCATTTTCATGCCTTTGACGCCTCGACAACCGCGGCAAGATCGGCGGCCACCCGGCGAATCACCGCGGCATCGCGACCTTCCGCCATGACCCGGATCAGTGGTTCCGTACCGGAAGCCCGCAGCAGCACCCGGCCCGCCGTCCCCAGCTGCTTCTCGGCGGCCGCCACCGCATCGAGGATATCCTGGCGAGCCAGTGGATCGAAGCGCTGCACCACCCGGACATTGATCATTGTCTGGGGCAACTTGGTCATGCCCTGGCGCAACTCCGCCATGGTCTGACCGGAACGCCACACCGCCAGCAACACCTGCAATGCCGACACGATACCGTCCCCGGTGGTCGTACAATCACGGATCACCAGGTGTCCGGAACCCTCACCCCCGAGCACCCAGCCCCGCTCGACAAGGCGCTCCATGACATAACGGTCTCCCACCTTCGCTCGCTCGAAGGGGATATCCCGATCCCGCAGTGCCAACTCCACGCCAAGATTGGTCATCAGCGTACCCACCACGCCACCCTTGAGGGTGCCTGCCGCCTGGCGCTGGGACGCAATGATGTACAACAGCTCGTCGCCGTCGATTTCCGAGCCATCGCGGTCCACCATCAGGACACGGTCGCCATCACCATCAAATGCAATGCCGAGGTCCGCTTTCCGTGCGGCAACGGCCTCCTTCAACGCCTCCAGGTGAGTAGACCCCACATTGAGGTTGATGTTCAGCCCGTCAGGGTCTGCGCCAATGACATGGACCTTCGCGCCCAACTCCCGGAAAACCTTGGGCGCTACGTGATAGGTGGCGCCATGGGCGCAGTCCAGCACGATGGTCATGCCCTCGAGGGTGAACTCGTTCGGCACCGTGCTCTTGCAGAATTCAACGTAACGGCCGGGGGCATCGTCGATCCGGCTGGCCTTGCCAAGCTCGGAGGACTCACAGACCCGGATCGGCTGGTCCAGCCAGCGCTCGATTTCAGCCTCGAGCGCATCATCAAGCTTGGTACCGGCAGCGGAGAAAAACTTGATGCCGTTATCGTGATGGGGGTTGTGGGACGCACTGATTACGATACCCGCCGAGGCACGGAAGGTGCGGGTCAGGTAGGCAATAGCCGGCGTTGGCATCGGACCCAGCAGCTTGACGTCAACGCCGGCTGCGGCAAGCCCGGCTTCCAGCGCCGACTCGAACATGTAACCCGAGAGCCGGGTGTCCTTGCCGATCAGCACGCTGTTACGCTGGCCGTCACGCTTGAATGCCTGGCCGGCCGCCCAACCCAGGTGGAGCATGAATTCCGGGGTAATCGGCGCCTCGCCAACCCGCCCGCGGATACCGTCTGTACCAAAATATTTCCTGTCGCTCATCGACCAACTTCCTCCATTGCCGCTACCACTTTTACGGCATCCACGGTTTCACGAACATCATGCACACGAATGACGGACGCACCCTTCAGGGCGGATATTGTCGCCACCGCGAGGCTCGCGGGCAACCGTTCCGCAACATCGCGACCGGTAATCTGGCCGAGCATGGTCTTGCGGGACATGCCGATCAGCAAGGGATACCCCAGCACCCGGAGCTGGTCCTGGGCGGCCAGCAGCTGCAGATTGTGCTCCAGGGTCTTGCCAAAGCCAAATCCCGGGTCCAGCAGAATGTTTTCCGGGGCAATGCCGGCCTGCTCCGCAACACGCACCCGCTCCATCAGAAAACTACTCACCTCCCGCAACACATTGCGGTACTCCGGCTGCGCCTGCATGGTTTTCGGCTCTCCCTTCATGTGCATCAGGCACACCGGAACACCCGCCTCGACGGCCGCGGCCAACGCACCGTCCCGTTGCAGCGAACGGACATCGTTGATCAGCCCCGCGCCGACCCTGACCGACTCCCGGATCACTTCCGGCGAGCTGGTATCCACTGAAATGACCGTGTCGAACTCCCGCGCCACCGCTTCGACCACCGGGCAGACCCGGTCGAGCTCTTCCTGCACCGAAACCGGCGCCGAGCCCGGGCGGGTGGACTCACCACCGATATCCACGAAGGCCGCACCTTCATCCACGATCTGGCGCGCCCGCTCCAACGCCACGTCAAGCCGGTTGAACCGGCCGCCATCGGAAAAGGAGTCAGGGGTAACGTTGAGAATCCCCATCACATGACAACGGGACAGATCGATCTGGCGGCCGGCAAAATTCATCTTCACGTGTAAACCTCGGCGTGACTGGAGTACAAAAAACAACGCCGCCCGAAGGGGCGGCGCAGTGGATCAGGCAGTATTCGCGGATGCTGATCCCGGACGGATCAGTGCTCCCCCGCCGGCCGACCAACACCAGGCTGGCGCTTGTCATCGGCATCAGCACGCGGGGCAGCGGATTCCGGAGCTTCACCGGCTTTCACCCCGCCGCCCGGGCCGCTGTCACCCCACCCCTTGGGCGGGCGCGGAGTACGACCCTCCATGATGTCGTCAATCTGGAAGCGATCGATGGTTTCATACTTCATCAGCGCATCCGCCATCATGTCGAGCTTTTCACGATTGTCGAGCAGCAACTGCCGCGCCTTCTCGTAACACTCGTCGATGATGTTGCGCACTTCCTCGTCGATGCGTTGCGCGGTCTCCGGCGAATACACCGTATGGGCCTGGCTAGCGGCCCTCCCCAGGAACGGCTCTTCACTGTCGGTATCATACTGCAGCGGTCCGAGTTTCTCGGACAATCCCCAGCGGGTCACCATGTTACGGGCCAGCTCGGTGGCGCGCTTGATGTCGTTGGAGGCGCCGGTGGTGACGCCATCGAAACCGAGCGTCAGCTCTTCGGCAATGCGCCCGCCAAACAGGCTGCAAATCTGCCCGATCAGGAACCGCTTGCTGTGGCTGTACTTGTCCTCTTCCGGCAGGAACATGGTTACACCCAGGGCGCGACCTCTGGGAATGATGCTGACCTTGTACACCGGGTCATGCTCCGGCATCAGGCGACCCACAATGGCGTGACCGGATTCATGATAGGCAGTGTTCCGCTTTTCCTTCTCGTTCATCACCATCGACTTGCGCTCGGCGCCCATCATGATCTTGTCCTTGGCGAGCTCCAGCTCCTCCATGGACACCAGGCGCTGGTTACGGCGGGCAGCAAACAGTGCCGCCTCGTTTACCAGGTTGGCAAGATCGGCGCCAGAGAAGCCTGGCGTGCCGCGGGCAATAACAGCCGGATCGACACCATCACCCAGCGGCACCTTCTTCATGTGGACCTTGAGGATCTGCTCACGACCAATAATGTCCGGCAGGCTCACCACGACCTGGCGGTCGAAGCGGCCCGGCCGCAACAAGGCAGGGTCGAGCACATCCGGGCGGTTGGTCGCTGCAATCACGATAACGCCTTCGTTGCCCTCGAACCCGTCCATCTCGACCAGCAACTGGTTGAGGGTCTGCTCGCGCTCGTCGTGACCACCACCCATACCGGTACCGCGGTGGCGACCGACGGCATCGATCTCGTCAATAAAGATGATACACGGGCTCTGCTTCTTGGCCTGCTCGAACATGTCACGTACCCGAGAGGCGCCCACGCCGACAAACATCTCAACAAAGTCAGAACCGGAGATCGAGAAGAACGGCACCTTGGCCTCGCCGGCGATGGCCTTGGCCAGCAACGTCTTACCGGTACCGGGAGGGCCAACCATCAGCACACCGCGGGGAATGCGGCCGCCGAGGCGCTGGAATTTGCTGGGATCCCTGAGGAAATCCACCAGCTCCTTGACGTCCTCCTTGGCCTCGTCAACTCCGGCAACATCGGCGAAGGTGGTCTTGATCTGATCCTCGCTCATCAGCCGGGCCTTGCTCTTGCCGAACGACATGGGGCCTTTGCCGCCACCGCCGCCCTGCATCTGCCGCATGAAAAACACGAACAGCGCAATGATGATCAGGATCGGGAATGCCGCGACCAGCAGCTGGGTCCAGAGACTCTGACGCTCCGGCTCCTTGCCGATGACTTCGACGCGATTTGCCAGCAGGTCGTCCATCAGCTTGTTGTCCGCCACCTGTGGCCGGATGGTCTGGAACTGGGAGCCGTCGTTACGGGTACCCTGAATCTGCAGACCGTCAATGGTGACCTGGCGGATCTGACCGTCCTGCACCATCTCTACAAACTGTGAATAATTGACCTGCTGTCCGCTGGTGGTGGGCGTGAAATTCTGAAACACCATCAGCAGTACAGCGGCTATGATCAGCCAAAGAACCAGATTTTTTGCCATATCGTTCAAGGATCGTCACCTGTGAATTGAAGGCCCCGCAAATTCCGCGGGCCTTTTGGACACCTTACACTAATTCTACGCTTATCCACCAGAAATGGCCTATCCGTAAGGTCCACCACAGCAACCTGAGCCTGGGGATAACAACCGCACCCTGATAACCATATGGGGCGGCCAAACGGAAAATGCAATGCCGGCATCCGTTTATCTGGCATATCCACCTGGTTTTCCGTCCTGTTCAGACTCCGGAGACACCAAAACGTTCCCGGAGGCACCGCGACCGGGTAGGTGAATTCTGCCATTCAACGGCCACCGGTACATGATACAATCCCGCGATTATACGGGTTAGGCGGCTACTTGGCCGCTGACGTTTTGTTAATTGCGACCATTAAGAGATTGCATCATGAGCCTTTCGCCTGAACAGCGCCGCCAGTACCGGGCCATTGCCCACAACCTCAAGCCGGTGATCATTGTGGGCGACAAAGGCCTGTCCGAGGGGCTGCAGGAGGAACTGGAGCGCGCCCTCAATGATCATGAACTCATCAAGATCAAGGTCGCCAGCCAGGACCGCGAGGCCCGCCAGGAAGCCATCAGCGCCCTCTGCGAGAGCGCCGGCGCGGAACTGGTGCAGACCATCGGCAAGATCGCCGTCATCCTGCGACGGGCCAAGAAGCCCAACCCCAAACTGTCCAACCTGCTGCGCCATCAAGGCTGACCGCCGCCCAACAAAAAAGCCGGCTACAGAAGACTGTCGCCGGCTTTTTTGTGCCCGGGATAGAGCGCCCGGGCCTGGCCCGGGCGCTGACATCACAGGTACTCGACTTGCTCGATTTCGTACTCCACGGTACCGGACGGCACCCGGATAGCCACCACGTCACCCTCGTTCTTGCCGATCAGGGCACGGGCAATCGGCGATGACACGGAAATCTTGCCAGCCTTGATGTCGGCCTCGTCCTCGCCGACGATCTGGTAGACCACCTGCGCATCGGTATCCATGTTCAGCAGATGCACAGTGGTGCCGAAAATCACCTTGCCGGTGTTTTCGATACCGGTGACGTCAATCACCTGGGCCGCAGACAGCTTGCCCTCGATTTCCTGGATCCGACCTTCGATGAAACTCTGCTGCTCACGAGCAGCATGGTATTCAGCGTTCTCTTTCAGGTCGCCATGCTCACGGGCGTCGGCAATCGCCGCAATCACCCGTGGCCGGTCCTGGGACTTCAGCCGCTGAAGCTCCTCACGGAGGCGGGATTCACCCACCTTTGTCATCGGTACTCTTTCAGCCATAGTCTCACTTTCCTGCGTGCAGGTCCTGGAGGCGACGTACGGTGCGCTCCGGACCAAACTTGATGGCGCGGCAGAATGCTTCGCCGCCCGCCAGCGTCGTTGTGTAGGTTACCTTGGTCTGCAGCGCGGACTGGCGAATCTGCGCCGAGTCCGAGATCGCCTTGCGGCCCTCGGTGGTGTTGATGATCAGCTGCACCTGGCCGTTCTTGATGGCATCCACGATGTGCGGGCGACCTTCACGGACCTTGTTCACCAGCTCGACCTCCAGCCCCGCCTCACGGAGGGCCTTCGCGGTGCCGGTGGTGGCGATCACCTTGAAACCCGCGTCAATCAGGTCACTGGCCACCTTGGCGGCGCCCGGCTTGTCCACATCGCGAACCGACATAAACGCGGTACCCTGGGTCGGCAACCGCTCACCCACCGCCAGCGCGGCCTTGGCAAATGCTTCGTCGAAGCTGTCACCGAGACCCATGACTTCGCCAGTGGATTTCATTTCCGGGCCGAGAATCGGGTCCACCGCGGGGAACTTGTTGAACGGGAAGACCGATTCTTTCACCGCATAATAGCTGGGCACGATTTCCTTGGTGAAACCCTGCTCCGCCAGCGACTTACCAGCCATGACCCGGGCAGCGATCGCGGCCAGGGAGACACCGATCGCCTTGGAAACGAACGGTACCGTCCGGGAAGCACGCGGATTCACTTCGATGACGTAGATCTTGCCATCCTGCCAGGCCAGCTGGACGTTCATCAGGCCGATAACATCGAGCTCGATCGCCATCTTGCGGACGGCGTCGCGCATCTCGTCCTGCACGTCTTTCGGCAAGGTGTAGGGGGGCAGGGAACAGGCGGAGTCACCGGAGTGTACGCCGGCCTGCTCAATGTGCTGCATGATACCGCCAATCACCACGTCCTTGCCGTCGCAGATGGCATCGATATCCACCTCGATCGCCGCATTGAGGAAGTGATCCAGCAGCACCGGGCTGTCGTTGGAAACCAGCACGGCGTTGCGCATGTAACGCACCAGTTCGGTCTCATCGTAGACGATCTCCATGGCGCGGCCACCGAGCACGTAGGACGGACGCACCACCAGCGGATAGCCGATTTCACGCGCTGCGAGGATACCTTCTTCGTGGCTGCGTACGGTTGCGTTCTGGGGCTGCAACAGGCCCAGACGAACAATCATCTGCTGGAACCGCTCGCGGTCCTCGGCACGGTCGATGGCATCCGGGCTGGTACCGATAATGGGCACACCGGCGGCTTCCAGGCCACGGGCCAGTTTCAACGGAGTCTGGCCGCCATACTGCACGATCACACCCTTGGGCTTTTCGACGTTGATGATTTCCAACACGTCTTCCAGGGTGATCGGCTCGAAATACAACCGGTCGGAGGTGTCGTAGTCGGTCGACACAGTCTCCGGGTTGCAGTTGATCATGATGGTTTCGTAACCGTCTTCACGCATGGCCAGGGCCGCGTGAACACAGCAGTAGTCGAACTCGATACCCTGCCCGATCCGGTTGGGGCCACCGCCGATCACGACAATCTTTTCGCGGTCAGTTGGCTCGGCCTCGCACTCTTCCTCGTAGGTGGAGTACATGTAGGCCGTGTCGGACGCGAACTCGGCGGCACAGGTATCCACACGCTTGTAGACCGGGCGGATGCCAAGGTCATGACGCAGCTTGCGCAGGCTCACCTCGGAAATGCCCAGCAGCTTGGCCAGCCGGGCATCGGAGAAGCCCTTGCGCTTGAGACGGAACAGCGTGGCCTGGTCAATGTCTGCCTTGCCGGCCGACTTCAGCGCCTGCTCTTCACGAATGAGGTCTTCAATCTGCACCAGGTACCAGGGATCCACCTTGGTGTGCTGGAACACTTCTTCGACGGTAAGACCGGCACGGAACGCATCACCGATGTACCAGACCCGCTCGGCGCCCGGCACGTTGAGCTCGCGGGTCAGGGTCTCACGGGAATTCTCCGAGTCCAGCTCGTCCAACTGCTCGTCGAAACCCTCAGAGCCCACTTCCAGACCGCGCAGGGCTTTCTGCATGGATTCCTGGAACGTGCGACCAATCGCCATCACCTCGCCCACCGACTTCATCTGGGTGGTCAGGCGGGCATCCGCCTGGGGGAATTTTTCGAAGGTGAAGCGGGGGATCTTGGTAACCACATAATCAATGCTTGGCTCGAACGACGCCGGGGTAACGCCACCGGTGATCTCGTTGCGCAGCTCATCCAGGGTGTAACCTACCGCCAGCTTGGCCGCCACCTTGGCAATGGGGAAACCGGTCGCCTTCGATGCCAGAGCCGAGGAGCGGGACACCCGCGGGTTCATCTCGATGACCACCATGCGGCCGGTGTCCGGATTAATGCCGAACTGGACGTTGGAACCGCCGGTTTCAACCCCGATCTCACGCAGCACCGCCAGCGAGGCGTTCCGCATGATCTGGTATTCCTTGTCGGTAAGGGTCTGTGCCGGCGCCACCGTGATGGAGTCACCGGTGTGCACGCCCATGGCATCGAAGTTCTCGATGGAGCAAACGATGATGCAGTTGTCGTTCTTGTCCCGGACAACTTCCATCTCGTACTCTTTCCAGCCGATCAGGGACTCGTCGATCAGCAGCTCGTTGGTTGGCGACAGGTCCAGACCACGGGTGCAGATTTCCTCGAACTCGTCCTTGTTATAGGCGATACCGCCACCGGAGCCGCCCATGGTGAAGGAGGGCCGGATGATGCACGGAAAACCGATGTCTTCGGAGATTTTCCAGGCTTCTTCCATGGTGTGCGCGATCGCTGCGCGCGGACATTCCAGGCCGATTTTCTTCATCGCCTGGTCGAAGCGGTTGCGGTCTTCGGCTTTATCGATGGTGTCGGCGTTGGCACCGATCATCTCGACACCGTGCTCCTGCAGCACACCGTGCTTTTCCAGATCCAGCGCGCAGTTCAGCGCGGTCTGACCGCCCATGGTCGGCAGCAGGGCATCCGGCTTTTCTTTCTCGATGATCTTGGCGACGGTTTTCCAGGTGATCGGCTCGATGTAAGTGGCGTCCGCCATCGCCGGATCGGTCATGATGGTGGCCGGGTTGGAGTTGACCAGGATAACCCGGTAACCCTCTTCCCGCAGCGCCTTGCAGGCCTGGGCTCCGGAGTAGTCAAACTCGCACGCCTGCCCGATCACGATAGGGCCGGCGCCCAGGATCAGAATGCTTTTAATGTCGGTACGCTTTGGCATGTCTTGGTAAACCTGTCAGCAACTTTTAAATTCTGGCAGCGCCTTGGCAGCGCTGATGATCCGGTCCGTTCGCCGTCAGGCGGAGCGGGCTTCCATCGACCGGATGAACTCGTCAAACAGCGGCGCCACGTCGTGGGGACCGGGACTGGCTTCCGGATGCCCCTGGAAGCTGAAAGCGGCCTTATCGGTACGACGGATCCCCTGCAAGGTGCCGTCGAACAGGGATTTGTGGGTCGCCTCCAGGTTCGCCGGCAGGGTGCTCTCGTCCACGGCAAACCCGTGGTTCTGGCTGGTAATCATTACCGTACCGGTTTTCAGGTCCTGCACCGGATGGTTGGCGCCGTGGTGACCGTGTCCCATTTTCATGGTTTTGGCGCCACTGGCCAGGGCCAGCAACTGGTGGCCGAGACAGATGCCGAACACCGGAATCTCGGTTTCCAGCACCTCACGAATCGCCTGGATCGCATAGTCGCAGGGCTCGGGATCCCCCGGACCATTGGACAGGAACACACCGTCCGGATTCATTGCCAGCACCTCGGCAGCCGGGGTCTGGGCCGGAACCACCGTGATATCGCACCCGCGCGCCGCCAGCATGCGCAGGATGTTGAGCTTCACACCGTAATCCCAGGCCACCACCTTGAAACGGGGCTCTGCGAGTTCGCCGTAACCTTCACCCAGGCTCCATTCAGTCTGGCTCCAGGTCCAGACCTTGTCGGCGGTCACTTCCTTGGCCAGGTCCATCCCCTTCAGGCCGGGGAAGGCCTTCGCCAGCTCCAGGGCCCGCTCCGCGGTAGCGTTCGGGCCGGCAACCACCGCACCGTTCTGGGAGCCTTTGTCACGGAGAATACGGGTGAGCCGACGGGTATCGATGTCGGCGATACCAACAATGTTGTTTGATCGCAGGTAGTCGTCCAGGGAGCCGGTGCTGCGCCAGCTGCTGGCCAGTAACGGCAGGTCGCGGATGATCAGGCCCGCCGCGTGGATGCGGTCGGATTCCACGTCTTCGGCATTCACGCCGGTGTTACCGATGTGGGGGTATGTCAGGGTAACGATCTGGCGGGAATAGGACGGATCGGTCAGGATTTCCTGGTAGCCGGTCATGGCGGTGTTGAAAACCACCTCGCCGCTGGTTTCTCCTTCAGCGCCAATGGCGGTGCCGTAAAACAGGCTTCCGTCTGCGAGTGCAAGGATTGCTGGTGTGCTCAAGGCTTGTATCCTCATCGAGTGGCGTATCGTTAGTTCCGAATCGGGCCGGGTTCTTGTGGCACAGAACCCTGACCCCCAACGTCACGAACAGGAACGCAAGCGCAAATTCAGGTCGCAAAAAAGCGAGAGGGAGTCATTCACTCCGTCCCGCTTTTTGTTGTCAGGGAACCGGAATCCGGGATTGGAAAGCTCCGGTTTCCGCAGTTCCTCAGCGTTGTCAAAGCTACGCTTGGTGCAGTTAAACCGCCTCATTATAAAAAACAGGGCGGATTCTGTCCATGCAAAAAGCCCCGAACCAGCCAGGCGACGGTTTCTACTTACCTTGTTACCTTCGGCTTGTCACTTCAGTCCGAGCACATCCTGCATGTCGTAGAGCCCTGCCGGCTTGCCGGCCAGCCACAGTGCGGCGCGCATGGCGCCCTTGGCGAAGGTCATCCGGCTACTGGCCTTGTGGGTGATCTCGATACGCTCGCCTTCGGTGGCAAACAACACGGTGTGATCACCAACCACGTCGCCGGCCCGGATGGCCTCGAAGCCGATTTCCTTGCGGGTGCGCTCGCCGGTGAAGCCTTCGCGACCATAGACCGCACACTCCCCGAGATTGCGCCCCAAGGCGTCCGCAACCACCTCACCCATCCGCAGTGCAGTGCCGGACGGGGCATCTTTCTTGTGGCGATGGTGGGCCTCGATAATCTCGACATCGTAGTCATCGCCGAGGGTGGCCGCAGCCGTGCGCAACAGGTTGAGCACCACATTTACCCCCACGCTCATGTTAGGGGCGAACACCACAGGAATGCGCTCGGCAGCCACCGCCAGCTGCTGCTTCTCGGCATCCGTCATGCCGGTGGTTCCGATCACCAGCATCTTGCCGTGGGCCTTGCAGAATTCGGCATTTTCCAGGGTCAGGTCCGGGAAGGTGAAATCGACCAGCACATCGAAGTCATCCTTCACCTCAGCCAGACTAGCGGCCAGCCGGACACCGGTCTTGCCAATTCCCGACAGTTCGCCGGCATCCGCACCTATCAGCGAACTGGCCGGCTCAACAATGGCCGCACCAAGCTCAAGGCCCTCGGTACCGTCAACCGCCTCGATCAGCACCTTTCCCATGCGCCCGGCGGCGCCGATAATTGCTACCCTCATGTTCGCTTTCCCTTAATTGGCTGACGCTCTGTCAGAATTTCATTTCGTCGAAGAAGTGCTTCACGCCCTCAAACCACGAGGTTTTCTTCGGCGCATGCTGGGTGCCGCTGCCGGCATCGAGGGTTTGCTGGAACTCGTCCAGCAGTTCCTTCTGGCGCTTGGTCAGATTAACCGGAGTTTCCACAATCACCCGGCACAGCAAATCCCCTGCCGGGCCACCACGCACCGGGCTGACACCCTTGTTACGCAGGCGGAACAACTTGCCGGTCTGGGTTTCCGCGGGAATCTTCAGCTTCACCCGGCCATCCAGTGTCGGCACTTCCAGCTCGCCACCGAGGGCGGCATCCACGATGCTGATCGGTACTTCACAGTAGAGGTTACGGCCATCGCGGGTAAAGATAGCGTGCTCACGCACCGCAATCTGCACGTACAGGTCACCGGACGGGCCACCATCCATGCCCATTTCGCCCTCTCCGGAGAGACGGATCCGGTCACCGGTATCGACCCCGGGGGGCACCTTGACCGACAGGGTTTTCTCTTCCTGAACCCGACCCTGGCCATGACAGACCTTACAGGGGTTCTTGATGATCTGGCCGGACCCGCGACAGGTCGGACACGCCTGCTGCACGGTAAAGAATCCCTGCTGCATCCGCACCTGCCCCATACCATTACAGGTACCGCAGGTTTCTGGCCGGGAGCCCTTTTCCGCCCCGCTGCCCTCGCAGGCATCACATTCCTTATGGCCGGGAATGCGAATCTGGACGGTCTTGCCCTTGACGGCTTCTTCCAGGTCAAGCTCCAGGGTGTAACGCAGGTCCGCGCCCCGGGTGTTGCGGCCGCGACCGCCTCCGCCAAAGATGTCGCCGAAGACGTCGCCAAATATGTCGGAGAAACTGCCGCTGCCACCACCAAAGCCGCCACCGGCCTGGCCATCGACACCGGCGTGGCCGAACTGGTCGTATGCCGCACGCTTGGAGGAATCCGTCAGGATTTCGTAAGCTTCGCTCGCCTCCTTGAACTTGTTCTCGGCTTCCTCATCGTCCGGGTTACGGTCGGGGTGATACTTCATCGCGAGCTTACGATAAGCCCGTTTGATTTCCTTCTCGTCCGCGTCCCGGGATACCCCGAGAACTTCGTAATAATCGCGCTTGGCCATGCTCTGAAAACCTTGTTGATAAAACAAGGAAAACGCGGGAAGTTCCCCCCGCGTTTTCCGACTGCCTGAAGTACGCCCGAATTAACGCTTGTCGTCGTCTTTGACTTCTTCGAACTCGGCGTCAACCGCATCGTCCGCAGCGCCGGACTGGGCACTTTCCTGACCACCGGCCTGTTGTGCCTGCTCCGCCTGGTCCGCATACATCTTCTGCGCCAGCTCGGAGGACACCTCGGTCAGCTTCTGGGTCTTGGTTTCGATGGCTTCCTTATCGGAACCGGTCAGCGCCTCTTCCAGATCCTTGATTGCCGCTTCGATAGACTCTTTCTCGCTGTCGGAAACCTTGTCGCCGGCATCCTTCAGGGTCTTGCGAACCGCGTGAACCATGGCATCACCCTGGTTACGGGCCTGCACCAGCTCCTCGAACTTGCGATCTTCCTCGGCATTGGCCTCGGCGTCGCGCACCATCTTCTCGATTTCATCATCGTTCAGGCCGGAAGAAGCCTTGATCACGATGGACTGCTCCTTACCGGTAGCCTTGTCCTTGGCGGACACGTTCAGGATACCGTTGGCGTCGATGTCGAAGGTGACTTCGATTTGCGGTACACCGCGCGGTGCCGGCGGAATGTCAGCCAGGTCGAAACGGCCCAGTGACTTGTTCTGGGCAGCCTGCTTACGCTCACCCTGAACCACGTGGATGGTAACCGCTGTCTGGCTGTCATCCGCGGTGGAGAAGGTCTGCGATTTCTTGGTCGGGATCGTGGTGTTCTTCTCGATCAACGGAGTCGCCACACCGCCCATGGTTTCAATACCCAGGGTCAGCGGAGTCACGTCCAGCAGCAGGACGTCTTTTACATCGCCGGACAGTACGGCGGCCTGGATGGCAGCACCCATGGCGACGGCCTCGTCCGGGTTCACATCCTTGCGGGCTTCCTTACCGAAGAACTCCTTAACCTTTTCCTGCACCAGCGGCATCCGGGTCTGGCCACCAACGAGGATGACCTCGTCGATTTCGCTTGCCTTCATGCCGGCGTCTTCCAGGGCGATCCGGCACGGCTCCAGGCTGCGCTGGACCAGGTCTTCCACCAGCGACTCGAGCTTGGCACGGGTCAGCTTCACGTTCATATGCTTGGGACCGGACGCATCTGCGGTGATGTACGGCAGGTTCACGTCGGTCTGCTGGCTGCTGGACAGCTCGATCTTGGCCTTCTCGGCCGCTTCCTTCAGACGCTGCATCGCCAGGGAGTCGCCGCGCAGGTCGATACCGCTGTCTTTCTTGAACTGGTCTGCCAGGTACTCGATCACTTTCAGGTCGAAGTCTTCACCACCCAGGAAGGTGTCACCGTTGGTGGCCAGAACTTCAAACTGATGCTCACCATCAACATCGGCGATTTCGATGATGGACAGGTCGAAGGTACCACCGCCGAGATCGTAAACCGCTACGGTGCGGTCACCGCTCTGCTTGTCCATGCCATAGGCCAGGGCAGCGGCGGTCGGCTCGTTGATGATCCGCTTCACTTCCAGGCCCGCAATCTTGCCGGCATCCTTGGTGGCCTGACGCTGACTGTCGTTGAAGTAGGCCGGAACGGTGATGACCGCTTCGGTCACCTTCTCGCCCAGATAATCTTCGGCGGTTTTCTTCATTTTCTTCAGCACTTCTGCCGAGATCTGGGGCGGTGCCATCTTCTGGCCCTTCACCTCAACCCAGGCGTCACCGTTGTCGGCCTTGGCAATCTTGTAGGGCACCATCTTGATGTCTTTCTGAACCACATCATCTTCAAACCGGCGACCGATCAGACGCTTGATGGCGTACAGGGTGTTGGCCGGGTTGGTTACGGCCTGACGCTTGGCAGACTGACCAACCAGGGTTTCACCGTCTTCGGTGTACGCGATGATGGACGGGGTAGTGCGATCGCCTTCGGCGTTCTCGATAACCTTGACCTTGTCACCATCCATGATGGCAACACAGGAGTTGGTGGTTCCCAGGTCGATACCAATAATTTTAGCCATTATTCACTCCGATTCGTTTTCAATCCGGTTCCGGCAATTTGCTTTGCTGCCGGGAACTGCCCCGGCCCGCGCTCTGTTTACTGCCTATATTGGCGCTTTGCTCTGCTTTTCAAGCCTGTTCGTTAACTTTTGATCAATCTGCCGCCTTGGCGACGACGACCATCGCCGGGCGCACCAGGCGTTCATTGAGCAGATAGCCTTTCTGCACCACTGCAACCACGCTGTTCGGTTCAGCACCCGGCGCCGGTACCATGGACATGGCTTCGTGGCACTGCGGGTCGAACGGCTCACCCACCGGGTCAAGCTGCTCGACATTGAACTTTTTCAGACTGCTCATCAGCAGGCCCAGGGTCATCTCCACCCCTTCGCGAATGGACGCCACCAACTCGCCAGCGTCCTCGCTGCCGGCAGTACTCTCCACCGCCTTTTCCAGACTGTCCACCACCGGCAGGAGCTCCTTCACGAACTTCTCGAGGGCGTACTTGTGCGCCTTCTCAACATCAATTTCGGCACGTCTGCGGACATTCTGCATTTCCGCCTGGGAGCGCAGCATCTGGTCCTGAAATTCCTGGACCTGTGCCTTCAGCACAGCCACTTCACTTTCTTCGCCTGCGGAACCGGCAGTCGCCTCGCCCTCTTCAACGCCAGGATTTTCCCCGGCCGCCCCTTTCAGTTCTTCCTCGACCTGTTCGTTACGGTTTTCGTCAGCGCTCATCAGCTACTCCTGATTATTGACGGCGGCCCTGGCACCCCTGTGCGGGCAAGACCGGTTAATGACGGCGTCCGGACAACTCTGGCCGGACTGACACAACTTGCGAACCGATATGGGGCCCGTTTGAGCAGTTTCAAGCGCTGCCGGCCACTAATTTGGAGTTTGCAAACCGGCAAAAGCCTGTATATATTCACAGTCACTGTATGCACAACCAGTATTTTGTGAGGGTGCCAGGCCGGCGCCCGCCAATCGCAAACGGGAGATGATCCGCATGCTCATGCAACTCACGGTCTCAAACTACGCCATTGCCGAAAGGGTAGAGCTGCAATTCAATGCCGGCATGACCGCACTGACCGGCGAAACCGGCGCCGGCAAGTCCATCGTGCTGGACGCGCTGGGGCTGACCATGGGCGGCCGGGCGGATGCCGGCGCCGTCAGGCACGGCGCCAAGCGCGCTGACATCACGGCTTCGTTTGACGTCTCCCGCATCGCCGAAGCCAGAGCCTGGCTCGAAGAACACGAACTGGATGACGAAACCGACTGCATCCTGCGTCGGGTTATCAGCCGGGATGGTCGCTCCCGCGCCTATATCAATGGCCAGCCCTGCCCCCTCAACCACCTCCGGGACCTGGGCAGCCTGCTGATGGACATCCACAGCCAGCATCAGCACCAGTCTCTATTGCGCAAAGACACCCACCGCAAGCTGGTCGACGAATTTGCCGGGGCCGAAGAGCTCGCCGCCCGGACCCGGGAGGCTTGGAGAATCTGGCAGCGGAGTCGTACCTGTCTCAGCGAACGCCAGCAGAACGCCGACGAAGCGGAAGCTCGTCTGCAGCTGCTCCGCTATCAGGTGGAAGAGCTCGACCGCCTGGCCCTGGAAGCTGGCGAACAGGCGCAACTGGAACAGGAGCAGGAACAGCTCAGCCACGCCGACACAGTGCTTCACAACAGCCACCAGGCCGCCCTGCTGTGCACCGAGGATGACAACAGCGCCGCCGACCTGTTACGCCAGGCCCTCAACCAGCTTGAGCAACTCCCCACGGCGGTGCCGGCGCTGGCAGAAACCATCCAGATGCTGACCGACGCCCAGATCCAGGTCAGTGAGGCCGGCGACAATCTGCGCCGGTTTGTCGAAGACTATGATGCTGACCCGGCCCGCCTCGCAGAGGTGGAAGAGCGCCTCAGCGCGATCTACCAGATGGCGCGCAAGCACCGCATCAATCCGGAGGAGCTGCCGGAGCTGCACAGCAAGCTCGCCGAAGAACTGGCCGCCCTCGACCAGGGCGAAGGCAGCATCGAACAGCTGGAGGAGGAACTGGCGAAACAGCGACAGGCTTATGACACCCTGGCCAGCGAACTGTCGGCCGTGCGCCAGGCCGCAGCCACCGAGCTGGATCAGCGCATTGCCAGCGAACTGGCACAGCTGGGCATGCCGTCGATGCAGTTTGTCACCCACCTGAACCGCGACAATAGCACTGAGCCGGCGCCACATGGCCTTGAAGACATCGAGTTCCTGGTGAGCGCCAACCCGGGTCAGCCGGCCCGGCCGCTGGCCAAGGTTGCCTCAGGCGGTGAATTGTCACGGATCAGCCTGGCCATCCAGGTGGTGGTTGCCCAGACGTCCACCACCCCGACCCTGGTGTTTGACGAGGTGGATGTGGGTATCGGCGGCGGTACTGCGGAAGTGGTCGGCCGGTTGCTGCGGGCCCTGGGCAGCAATGGCCAGGTACTCTGCGTCACCCACCTGCCCCAGGTAGCCGCCCAGAGCCATCAACACCTGTTTGTCAGCAAATTTACCGAGCAGGATGCCACCTTCTCCCGCATCGAATCCCTTGACGACCAGCGCCGCATCAGCGAAGTAGCGCGAATGCTGGGCGGGGTGGACATGACCGAACAGACCATTGCCCACGCCAGGGAAATGTTCAGCAAGGGCCAGGCCACCCACCACTGAGGGCGGCCACTGCAAAAGAGCACACATTCCCCTCTCGACCCTGAGAGCTTTCCGGCGGGCATTTGCCCGCCTTTTTTTTGCCGGAGGGCGACAGGTAGATCGCTGGCAGGCCATTACCATCCGGGTCTGGCTGACAGCAAACGACAGAGCAAGGGAGGGCCCGGGGCAGCAACCCCGAACCTGAACTGCGGCGGGACTTACTTACCGATGGGCTTGACGTAGAGAATCAGGCTGTGATCAACAATTTCAAAGCCATGTTCTGCAGCGATTTTCTTCTGGCGCTCTTCAATGACCGAATCGACAAACTCGACCACTTCGCCAGTCTGGGTACAGACCATGTGGTCGTGATGGTCGTCACGGGCCATTTCGAAAACCGCGTGACCGCCTTCGAAGTTATGGCGCAGCACCAGGCCCGCGGCCTCGAACTGGGTCAGAACCCGGTAGACCGTCGCCAGACCCACGTCATCCCCCTGCTCCAGCAGTTTCTTGTACACATCTTCCGCACTGAGATGATGTTCAGTTGCGCTTTCAAGGATGTTGAAGATCTTCACCCGCGGAAGTGTGACTTTCAGACCGACTTTGCGTAATTCGGCGTTTTCAGATGACATGTTGCTCTTCACTCTTTGGTGTGTCCCCGGCTTCCGGTATGATGAAGCCGCATTTAACGGTTAACCCGTGTCACACCTGCCCGGGGCAGGCGATTTCAAGATAGAGGATTTCCCCCACCGATGCAAAAGCTCACAGCTCTCATTCTCACTCTCATTATGGCAGGCTGTGCGTTTCCCGGCGTGTACAAGATCAACGTACAGCAGGGCAACATCCTGACCGAAGAAGAGCTGACTCAACTGGCCGCCGGCATGAGTCGCAGCCAGGTCCACTCGGTTCTCGGAACGCCCATCATGATCAGCCCGGTGGATCCGTCACAGGAATACTACATCTATACGTTCCAGAAGGGCGGCGGAGACATCCGGGAGCAGCGGGTGGTCGTCTATTACGAAAACGACCGTTACACCCACCACGAGGCAGAGCTGCTGAAGGAAACCCCGGCTTACTGACGGCAGAGCCTCGGCTCAGATTTCCTTCTTACGGGCCCGGTTCAACCGGGCCTGTTTCGGATCGATCTTCAATGGCCGGTATATCTCGACCCGGTCACCCTCCCGCAGCGCGTGAGTCTTCGGCTCCTTCACCACCTTGCCAAACACCCCCATGTCATTGCTGTCCGGATCGATTTCCGGAAACACCCCGGTAATTCCTGAGAGCACCACGGCATCGTAAGCAGTTGCGTCGTCCGGCACTTCCAGCTGGCGAATTTCCTGTCGCTCCGGCGTCGCATAGGCAACCTCGACCCGGATCATGCGGTTACCCCCCGATACACCTCGTCAGCGCGGCGACAGAAGGCATCCACCATGGTATTTGCGGCTTGGCTGAACACCGTGCCAAACGCCATGCGCGCCAGCGACCCGGAGAATTCGAACTGCAGACTGAGAACAACCTTGCAGGCGTTGGCATTCAGCGACTGGAAATGCCAGCGCCCCGCCAGATCACGAAACGGCCCGTCAACCAGGGTCATCTCGATACCCGCCGGCACCAGCAACTGATTGCGGGTGGTGAGGCGGTGGCGGACACCTCCCTTGGCAATCTCGATGGATGCCATGACTTCAGAATCCGTCTGCTGGTGGATTTCCGTACCGGCACACCAGGGCAGAAACTCCGGGTAACGGGCAACATCATTGACGATGTGGAACATGCGCTCTGCCGAGTGCATCACCAAGGCGGATTTATCGATCTGATGGGGCATTAATGCTGCAGTCCTGAGTTAATAGTGCGACTCGAGTTTCACGCACTATGATAAAGCATCTGCTCCGGGTTGGGGGCATTTTCCTCGCCGTCCGGGGCTGGCAGGCGCGGCGGACGGCGCTGATCCAGCGGTCCCGGGGTGTCGATGCCCGGACCACCCTTGCGCGTTTGTGCAGCTTCCTCACTGGCGTTGAACGGTTCCCGCAAGCCCGGCATGGTGACTTCCACCGGCTGACACCAGACGCCGGACGAGCCGTTGTCACACAGGTTCCGCAGCGATGCGTAGCTGTAGGACACACCAATCATGGCAACCACCAGGGGCAACACCACCCGCAGCACCCAATACCAGATCCGGGCCAGCAGCCCGGGAGCTTTGCCGATCAGCCGGAATGCCAGGCTGCGGGTAAGGATCCAGCCGACAAACACCGCCAGCAGGATGCTGACCACGGGAATCAGCAAACCACTGGCAATGATCTCCAGCCACCGGAACAGGGTACCGCCCAACAGCACCCGATCGGACCAGATGTTGAAGGAAAACATCGAGCCAAGACCGACAAACCAGGTAAATGAACCAATAATAAAGACGCTCCAGCCACGGGGCGCCCCGGTCCATTCGCGAAACCAGCCCACCACTGGTTCAAGCAGGGCCAGCGAAGTGGTCCACGCCACCAGCACCACAAACAGGAACAGCGCCGCCGTGACAAACTGGCTGCCCGGCAGTTCCGCCAGACTGACCGGCAAGGCCAGGAACAGCAGGGCGAAGCCCTGCTCCCCTGACGCGGGCGCATGGGGCAACACCAGGGCATACAGCACCAGCCCCGCCATCACCGCAATCAGGGTATCCATCAGGACCACTGCAACCACAGACCGTTTGAGCGGTGCAATCGCCGGCATATAGGACCCGAAGATCGCCCAGACCCCCATGCCCAGGCCGAGGGTGAAGAAGGCATGAAACAACGCCGCCCGCAGGCTGGCCCAGGTCACATCGTCGGTGCGGAACGACAACATGTGCTGCAGCGCCGCCGGCACATCCCCATGGCGGGCGCTGAACAGCAGCAATGCCACCAGCAGGACCAGGAACCCCGGCACCACCACCCGCAGCGCACGCTCGAGACCGCCCACCACGCCCTGCACCGAAACCCACAGCACCAGCACGATGAAGAAACCGTGCCAGGCCATGAACTCGCGGTAGTCGGAGGGATTGGCCACCAGGTCGTTGAGCAGGGCTGCCGCTCCCAGTTCGTCGCCCGGGCTGAAGCGCCCGAGCGCACCATAGAACACATAGGCCAGGCAGATGGCACCGATCACCACGGTAAACGAAAGCACCAGGAACGCCGACAGGATGCTGAGGCGACCGGCCCACATCCACCAGCGGGGCTGGCGGGCACTGCGGATGAGACCGTCCATCGCCAGCACGATGCCATGACGGGAATGGCGGCCAATAGCGGTTTCCGTCAACATCAGCGGCAGGGTCACCAGCAGCAGGCAGGCCAGGTAGATCAGAATGAAGGCGCCGCCACCATGACTGCGGGCCAGGTAGGGAAACTGCCACAGGTTGCTGAGCCCGACGGTCGCCCCCGTCGCTGCCCAGAAAAAAGTGGATCGCCGGGTCCACGACCCGATGGCTGTCTCGTATGGTGTCGGCATTCCGAACCCTGAATCATATGGAATCGGTATTGTAGCGGAAGTCATCAAACCGGGACGACCATCGCCGCACAATCTGCCGATTTCGTGACCGCCTTGCCCCTCCTGGGCTACAATGGCGGCTTTGCCGGAACCGTGACTACCGGCCGCATTCATCATCCGAACCCCGGATTACCGATACATGAGCAAAAAGAAGCCCGGAACCCCCAGCAACACCATCGCCCTGAACAAAAAGGCCAAACACGAGTACCATATCGAGGAACGCTTCGAGGCGGGGCTCGCGCTGCTCGGCTGGGAAGTAAAATCACTGCGCGCAGGCAAGGGCCAGCTCACCGATGCCTACGTGCTGCTGAAGGACGGCGAGGCCTGGCTGCTGGGGTCCCACATCATGCCGCTGAGTACCGCATCGACCCACGTCATTGCGGACCCGACCCGCACCCGCAAGCTGCTGCTGCACGGCAAGGAAATCGCCAAGCTGATCGGCAAGGTGAACCAGAGCGGCTACACCTGCATTCCGCTTGCGCTGTACTGGAAAAACAACAAGGTGAAGTGCGAGATTGCCCTGGTAAAAGGCAAGAAGCTGTTCGATAAACGCGCCACCGAGAAGGAGCGTGACTGGAACCGGCAGAAGCAGCGGGTCATTCGCGAGGCCAACGGGGCCTGAGCTGAGCCTGAAGGGAGGGATCATCTTGCCACAGCAGACTCCAATGTCCGCCGTTGACCGCGCCTGGTTGCGTATGGAAAGCGTCGAGAACCCCATGATGATCTCGGGTGTACTGATTCTCGACCAACCAATCACGCTCAAGCGGCTGAAACGGGTGTTCAACGAACGCTTCCTGTGTTTCCGCCGTTTCCGCCAGCGGGTCGTACAACAAGGCGACAAGGTGTTCTGGCAGGACGACCCGCTGTTCGATATCGACAATCATATCCATACCATCGCGCTCCCCGGCAAGGGCACCCAGCAGGATCTGCAGCAACTGGTCAGCGACCTCAACAGCACGCCCCTGGACTTTAACCGGCCACTTTGGCAGATGCACTACATCGACCGCTATGACGGTGGCTGCGCCCTGCTGATCCGGATCCACCACTGCATTGCCGATGGCATCTCCCTGGTACGGGTACTGTTGTCACTGACCGACCCGACGCCCGACGCCAAGGTCCACCACATCGTACCGATCAAGGAGGCCGCACGACCCCGCACCCTGGGCCTGCAGCAGTTTGCCCGCCGGGTCATCGACAGCGGCCAGACCGCCCTTGAGCAAGGCCGACTGTTCATGCAATCCGTCGCCCGCGAGCCGGACTACCCCATCAAGCTGGCCAGCGCAGCCGGCAACATTGCCCTGGACCTGGTCAAGCTGGGCCTCGCCCCCTTCGAACCCCGGACCGGACTGAAACGGGCACTCAGCGGCCGCAAACGGGTGGCCTGGGCCACGCCACTGAGCCTGGCCGAGGTCAAGCTGTGTGCCCGCTCCCTGAACGGCACCGTGAACGACGTGCTGTTGAGCGTGGTCACCGCGGCCGTTCACCGCCACTTCCTGGCGACCGGTGAAGCCATCCCCCCCTGCGGTATCCGGGTGGCGGTGCCGTTCAACCTGCGCCCGCTGAACAAGCCCATCGAGACCCTCGGCAACCAGTTCGGTCTGGTGCTGGTTACCCTACCGGTGGAAGTGACGGATCCGATCATGCGCTTTCGCCAGGTGCAGGAGAACATGAACCGGCTGAAACGCTCCTACCAGGCCCAGGTGACCTACAGCCTGCTGGACCTGTTTGGCCGGGGCCCGGACATGCTCGAACGTCGGGCCATGAAATTGCTCAGCCACAAGGCCTCAGCCGTGCTGACCAACGTTCCGGGCCCGAAAGAACCGGTGTACCTGGCCGGTGCCCGGCTCAAGCAGCCCATGTTCTGGGTACCGCAAAGCGGCGACATCGGAATCGGCATGAGCGTGCTGAGCTACGCAGGGACCGTCCAGTTCGGCATCACCCTCGATAAAAGCATCCAGGCGGACCCGGAAGCCCTCACCGGCTACTTCCGCGAGAGCTTTGCCGAACTGCTGGAACGGGCAACCCGCCACGGCAGCGTGACCGGCAAGCAGGACGCCGGGTAGGTACAACTGCGCAGCCCTGATTTTGGCTTTTAACGGCACGGCCCTTGAAGTTTCGGTAGCCACCCACATATACTCAGTCAAGAGGGGACGACTTGGCTTCGACGCTGGTGACGAACCCTTGGGTGCATGTCGAGATGGCAGCCAATCTCGTAAATCCAAAGCTGCAATTTAATAGTCGCAAACGACGAAAACTACGCACTGGCGGCGTAAGCCGTTCCAGTCGTCCTGGCTGAGATGCCTATAACTCAGTAGCTACATTCCAGGACGTCATCGCTAATAGGATGCTCCGCTAACCAGAGCTCACTGGTTAACGGCTAAGATTCAAAGAGCTCGCCTCTCGCACCCTGGCCTTCGGGTCGCCTGAGGTTAAATCAATAGAAGGACACTAAGCATGTAGATCTCAAGGCCTAGTGCTGGCGGACGCGGGTTCAATTCCCGCCGTCTCCACCACCTCCCAAGAGAAAAGCCCCTGATTTCAGGGGCTTTTTTTTGGCTTCAATTTATCTTACCGCAAGGAGCGTCCACCCAATGTCCACAGACAGCAAGCAGGGGTTGCTTAAACGACTTGCGGAAAGAGAAAAAGCTCCAGAAACCCACTTGTTAAAAACAATAGGCTTTTGGTTGGCTGTCGCCCCTCCGCTCATCATTGGAATTGCCCTGGCCACATGGGCGGGAGTCCACGAAAATCAAATCTGGAGTCTTACTTTTCAGGGATACAACAGCTTTCTGAAAGACTTCAAATTACCTATCGGCATTATGGGACTTTCAATCCCTCTTGGCGCCCTAGCTGCGGCTGTACATCGGTCCGTTCAAACATCAAGGCAGATCATCGAACAAAACGAGCAGAATATTTTCTCGAACTACCTAGAGCATCGAAAGTATTTTCTGTCCTTTGTCGACGAACACCAACCATTTTCACACCTCAAGGTAAGCGCTCCACACCTATACCAAAGACTATTCCCAGAGAGTGCGAATGGCCCATTGGCTCCAGCAAACGCTTCAATTGACGATTTACTGAACAACATAGAAAAGACCGCAGTGCTAAGCATGAATGCTGTTGAGAACAAGCTATCAGCCAAAAACTTCAAGATAATCGACAAAGAATTAGCTTTTTACTTAGGTAATTCGACGAAGTTGTTGGGAAAATTTATCAAAATCCCAAAATTCAACATCAAAAGCGCCTTTGATGACCCGCTAACGCTTCTCGGTCAAACGTTGCGTCAGAACCTCGATGGCATTACAGGGATAATAGTTTGTGCAAACTTTCACAAGACGTATAGGAAAGAAGATGACCTTTCAAACTTAAAGTTAGCGACCGAATTTTGCCTCAACAACATTAACGCAATACTCCAGTATTACAATCTATGGATGATGCTAAAAGCAGAGCTTTCAGAGCAAAGCGCCTCCAACCCTGGTCAACCAATTGAGCGTCGATTAGCGAACGTTAAGCTCAATATGGAAGCGAACAACATGGAGCCAGAACACCTTGAAGTCATCTTCAACCACCACCTAACGGAAGAAGAAAAAGCCAAAGCATTGGAACATGGACCTGCAGGGTGGAGGATTCTCTTAACAGCTCCTAAAAATTAGGTCGAAATCGAACGCTCTCCATTAGATGATCAGGAGCAAGGTGCGAGTACCTCGTTGTCATCGAGATACTCGAATGACCAAGAATTTTTTGAAGCGTCAGCATATCTCCGCCATTCATTATAAAATGGCTGGCAAATGTATGCCTGAGGACATGAGCAGCCTGCCCAGATGGTAACTCTATACCCGACTTATCCAGTGCACGCCGAAAAGCTGATAAAGAGAAGCTAAAATGGCCATATTCCTTCAGGTGTCCACGAATTTCATCGAATAGCTCCGGTGCTACCGGTACGGATCTGGACTTCCCGCTTTTAGTGTTTACGAACGTCAGTTTTCCTTCCTGGACGTGACGCAGCTGCAGATTTTCAGCTTCGCCCCACCTAGCGCCAGTCGCTAGGCAGATCCGAGTGAGCAGGTGAACGTGTGGATTCTGACTGAACTCCTCAATAGTTTTCAGCAGATGCCGGATCTGCTCAACTGTGAGCCAGGATAGCTCCCGTTCATCCAGGCGGATCATCTCGACATTCCTGATCGGGTTTTCGAAGTCGATTTCGTCCAACCGGTGCAGTTGGTTGTAGACCGCGTTGACGTAGCCGAGATGGTTGTTCAGGGTTTTCTTGCTGGCCCCTTCCTGGATTTTGTAGGCGCGATAGGCAAGAAAGGCTGCCGGCTTTACCGTCCTGGCAACGGGGTTGCCCATAAAGTTCGCGATAGTCTCAAGGCAACGCTTGCGGCGTTCGCCGTCTTTAAGGTGGACACCTTTGGCATTGAACCAGAGTTGCACCAACTCTTTCAGTCGGCGGTTATCGGCTTGTGAGGGGTTCCACTCTTTCCCTTCTGCCCGCTTGCTCAGAATGAAGGCTTCAAAGCGATTGGCCTCAGCCTTTGAATCAAAGCTTTTCCGGATGCGTTTTGAGCCCCGGCCATCCATACGCAGGTCTACCTGCCATCGTCCTGATGGTAGTTTCCGGATCATGCAGCCACCTTTGTCAGAAGTCGTCGTTTAATCAGCCCATCCTCTACCAGCTGGTAGAGCTCGTTTTCGTAGATCTCGCGCCTTCGGTAGTAATTGCAGAGGTCTTCCCACAAGCCCGATTTCTTGAGGCAATCCCAAGCCTGGCGCGTGTTAAACCGGTTGCGGGCATAAATGGAGAGCAAGTTGCCAAAGGCCAGGGAAACGTTCTTTTCGTTGCCGCAACCGGGTTCCTTTTTTGCGCGTTTGTAAAGCAGGTCCGGGGCTGAATAGCCGAAGCCAACATCGTCACGGAGTTTGGTCCAGATGGGATGCACCCACTCCCGCTTCACTTCATAGCGGTTGCCTTTCATGGCGTACTGCCAGAGGCCGGTCAGGTGGGGAACCGCGTCCATGAAGGTATAGATCGGCTTCATGTTGGCCGTACCCTGGGAGATCTCGTTCACGATCCGGTGATGGAACCGGATTTCTAAGCGCCAGACCGGCTTGTCCGGGTCGTAGCAGGTATAAGGGAAGCAGTCTTCGTTGGTGGCACATTCCCAGATAGATTCCATGAAGGCGCGCTTGTCGGAGACGTCAATTTCCTTGGACTTGTCGTAGAGGCACACCTGCAGGCTATTAGCCTTGCCGAAGGTGTAGGTCTCCCCTCTTCCGTTGATGGTGGCACCGTCCAGGCCCTTGAACACCAGGTCACTGAGGCCGTTGTGGACGCTGATGGTTTTGGCGCGGGTGACGAAGTGACTGGCAAAGTCCTGGGGCGGCTCCCAGCCCTGGAAGTCCACGCACAGGTGCAGGGCAATCCCGACCGGCTTAATGCCCTTCAGGAAGAACATGCCCCACTCGGCTAACTCGTCGTGAATCTCCTGGCTGGAGCGCTCGTAAAGCCAGCGGGGGGACGTTTCGATTTTAAGGTGAGTGCCGGGGTTCTCGGCATCCGCATAGAAGTTCTGGACCAGCAGAGTCAGGCCGTATTCCCGATTCTGCAGAATGTACTTGAAGCCCCCTCGCCTGCCGGATTGGACCCGGAAGGGGATATCCCTCACGGTGATGGTGGCGTCGAAACTGGATTCGTAGGCGTCCACGATTTCCGCGAGGGGTTCGGGCTTGAGCCGACCCTCAAAGAGCTGGCGCACGGTATCTACCCCGTTCCACAGGACGTTTACGCCCTGCAGGTTCACTTGCTGACCATCCGGACCAATGAACAGGTCGCCTTTTCCGATTGCCCCGGTGGTGATGTCCAGTCTTTCAAAGTCTTTGATTTTCATCTGTGGCCTTCTGTGGTTGTCTGTGGTGGAAAATCAACTCACGTTGTTTTCTA